>Ga0302196_10000231_pt1 | contig 55477 bp, 40 predicted proteins | sample II_Bog_N1_3_FD_198794 | JGI IMG/M metagenome (GOLD analysis project Ga0302196, IMG submission 198794) | Peat permafrost microbial communities from Stordalen Mire near Abisko, Sweden - II_Bog_N1_3 | ecosystem: Environmental > Terrestrial > Soil > Wetlands > Peat | place: Sweden: Abisko... | reverse complement strand
GGTTACGTGTTTAGCGGAGGGCTTCATGCCGATGCTCCTCGATGAGAGACGGCCGGCGAACCGGAGGATGCATTGAATCAGGAGAGAGCGGCACAGTAGCGAATGGCTCTCAGCTCCTCAAACGGAATATCACCAACCATCGCACAGATGTTTCCGAACCAAGTCATCGCGCCGGCCGGGCATACGGCTAGAGCCACCACCTTCGAAGAAGGCCAATGATTGGTGGAATCGGCGATCGCAGGGCTCGTGTTCGCCGCACCGTTCAGAACTCGAATCGTCGAGCCGTAGCTCGCGAGCCAATGCGTTGTCTGTCGTCTCGTCTTGTGATTGGGCATGCATTGCTGTGTAGTCTGTGCGACCCATTTCGTGCGAGGCGCGATGACCCCGACAGTCGCGGTGGCTCTATGGATTGCCAGCGGCGCGCTCGCTGACGCGGGCGTCTCTCCTCCTTCTTCTTCCAGCCCCGTCGCCGCCTGCGCATCGCCCGAACTGGTTCCCACGGCCGATGGGCGGCAGCAGAAGCCGAAAGCCCCTGGGCCGCTTCGCTCGGTCTGCGAGGCGAATCAATGCACCAATGAGTGCAAGAGCAACGAAGACGCTCGAGACCATGAGACCGCGCGCTTTCGCGGCAGCTTTCTTTGTCCGGGGAAGTCGGAGGTCTTGATGGGGCTCTTTCCTTGCGGCGGCGGAGGACACGGAACACAAGGCCCCAACGCGAAGGTGGTCGTTGCCCGAGCGACCCTTACGGGCTGGTTGAAGGGAGATACCTTGACCGGTTGCTCCGTCGACCCAGAGGCGAGATCGGTCAGACTCCCCTCTGGACGGGACGCGCTCTATTGGCAAAGCGGCTGGGGGCCATATCAAGGCATCTCGGGCGAAGCGGTCTGCGCCATTCATTTCGATGGCAAGAATGGACTGACCTGCGACTGTCCCATTTCTTTTGAAGAGCAGCACGGGGACGGCTGTCCGCAAGGCGCGGACAGCGTGAGCGGAATCGAGTTGTCCCGGCGAGACGAAAAAGGCCCCGCTGCTTCATTCAGCCTGCGTGTGAACTATACGGTTCACGGCCAGGACAAGACAGACACTGTGCGTCTCGAGCTGACGGACGACGGATTCAAACCCGATGTGGAAGGTGCAGGGCTATTAAAGATGCTCAGTGCGCTGGGCTGCGGAGCGCACGAGTAGCGGTCGGGCGGCGTGGTCTTTGAGCGTGAACCGGTCTCGCAGGGCAGGGGGGCCGCGCTGCGGTCCCGGGCTCCCCAGGCCCCCAGCCCCCAAGCACATCTCGCACGATCTCAAAGACACGGGCGCGCTGAGGCGGACTGGAAAATCCTGTGAGATGCGGCCAACCATTGCGTCCTAAGGGCGATGGGCTCGCACCTCGGGGGCGAGCACGTCGCGCACGAAGTCCTCAAGCGAACGCGGCCGATGACCGGTGAGCTTTGCCACGTTGTCCGTCGTGTAGTCACCCCAGCCCCGGGACGACGCGAAGGAGAACTCGGTGATGGCCTTCGCCGTCCACTCATCGGCGCCGTGCCTGCGTGCGCCTTCGCCAGCGGCCTCGGGTGAAACAGGCACGTAGGTGACAGGGCGCCCGAGCTCCCGGCTGATGATGGCGGCGACGGTGTTGTAGTCGAGCGCGGCGGGCCCTGTGAGCTCGAGGGTCTCGCCGTTCCAGGCGTCGCTCACCGCGGCCGCAGCGGCGGCGTCGGCGATGTCGCGCACGTCGATGAAGCCCAGTTTGCCCGCGCCCAGGCCGCTGTAGAGTGTGCCGTCACGTCGTAGGCTCCCGACGGCGAAGAGCAGGTTCTGCATGAAGCTGTTCGGGCAGAGGATGACGAAGGCGAGGCCGCTCGCGCGAAGTTCGGCATCGGCGAGGGCATGCTGCCGGGTCGACTCCGTGAACTGCTCGGCGTTCGCCTTGCCCGACGAGATGCGGACCACTTTGCGGACACCGGCCTCGCGCGCGGCGCGGATCGCAGCCGACGACTGTTCGGCCAGCCTCTCGCCCGCCGTGACCAGCACCAGCACGTCCGCGCCCGCGAACGCTTCACGCAGCGCTCCGGGGTCCTCGAAGATGCCGCGCCGGAGCGTCGCTCCCTCGTTCGCGAGCTGCGCTGCCTTCCGCGGGTCGCGCACGAACGCGACGACCTGCTCGCGCTGCAGCGCGACGAGGTTCTTGACGATGCGGCTGCCGACAGTCCCGGTCGCGCCGGTGACGACGATGGTCTGGTTTGCCATGCGTCCACAGCTATCGCGGTGGACGCCGACGCACTAGTGTGCTCGTCGGAAAGAGACTCTTGCCATGGATGCAAAAGCTAAATTGGACCTCAACGACGTCGCACTGCTCGTGCGCGTCGTCCAGACCGCGAGCTTCTCGGCGGCCGCGCGCGAACGTGGCGTGCCGGTCTCGACGGTGAGCCGGCGCATCGCCCGGTTGGAGTTGGCGCTCGGTACGCAGCTCCTCGAACGCACGACGCGGATGCTTCGGCTCACCGACGCAGGCCGCACGTACTTCGAGCACGCGGTGCGCGCGATGGACGATCTCGCGCAAGGCTCGGGGCAGCTCCGCGAGCGTCAGGTCGAGCCGCGCGGGCGTGTTCGCATCCTGGCGCCGACCTGGTTCGCGGAGGCGGTCGCGCACGTCCTCTGCGGCCATCTCGCCAGGCACCCACATGTATCGATAGACCTCGAGCTCGACCAGCGCGCTGTCGAGCTGTCTGCCGAGGGCTTCGACATCGCCATCGTCGCAGGGAAACCCGATGATACAAGCGACTTCGTGGCGCGGGAGATCTGGCGGGCGGCGCCGAAGGTGCTCGTCGCGAGCCCACGCTACCTGAAGATACGGGGCAGGCCTCGCAACGTCCGCGAGCTCGCACGGCACGATCTCCTCGCTACGCGGTCGCGCGATGGCTTTGAGACCTGGACGCTGATGAATGGACGCAGCAAGCGGCGGCACACTTTCGCGCCGCGCCTGTTCGCGAGCGAGATCGCCGTCGCGCACCAGGCCGCGCTCGCGGGCCTCGGCATCGCGCTCATGCCCGAGATCCTCTGCGCGGACGACCTGGCAAAAAAGCGCCTCGTACACGTCCTCGTCGGGTGGGAAGGCGAGCGCGGCGGCGTCCATCTGCTCTTCCGCGCCCATCGCTCCCTCACCGCCGCAGTTCGCACGTGCATCGACCTGCTCCTCGACAAGCTGCCCGGCTCCGATCCGGCGCACGCGCGACCCAAACGGCAAAGAAGCCGCCCTTCTCGCGCAACTCACACCGCAGCCTGACTTGTCCGCAAAATGGGCCTGCGGCGGGATTGTGCACCTCTTCCGTCGCATCGATCGGCAGCGCGGGGCTCGCCGGTCATCGCGCAGCAGCTCCGCACTCGGTGGTAGTCTGACCATGGCAGTGAAGAAGGTGGCAAATAGACGGGCCGATTCACGCTCGACTCGAATCGCCGCTTGTTGATTCTCTCCCCTCGCAGTCTGCTGCATGGCAAGCCCAACCTAACAACCAGGATTCGTCGAATGCGATTCAATCCGTCTCCCTTCGCGGCGCAGCACCCGTCCAACGCCAGCCGGCTCCTCTTGGTCGCGATGTTGTTCGCGCTGCCCGCCGTTTCGTCGGCCTGCGGTGGAAAGGGAGACACCGGCGCGAATGGCGCAACGGGAGCGACCGGCGCCACCGGCTCCAGCGGTGCCCCGGGCGCGACCGGCCAGACCGGCGCAACGGGGGCCACCGGGGCCACGGGCGCAACCGGCGTCGGCATCTTGGGCGCGACCGGAGCGACCGGCGCGACCGGTCCGGACATGGCGACTTGCACGGCGCAGGCTGAGCTCGACGACTCTATCGATCTGTCGGTCGCCGGCACGTTCCCTCTCGCCGCGGCAGGTGCACAGGCGCTCGCCGGCTCTGGCTGCGCCGCCGGTGGAGTCAATTACAACACTGAGACAGGCTCATTCACCGTGGCCAGTGCTGGCGATTACACCGTGACTCTCTATCTCGTGGTCGGCGGATATGCGGGTCCCTTCCCGGTCGGTATCGAGATCAATGGCCGCACCTCGGGGAACCCGCAATACAACTGCGCCTCTTCCGGAGAGTCCGACGGATTCGGCTGCAGCGGGACCTTCGTGGTCGAAGCCGGGGCGGGCGATGCGATCTTGCTGCAGACTCTCGCGGACCATCCAGGGGCGGCGCTCGAGGGGACTCTCGCCGGGGGCCCGTCGATCCAGATGACGGTGTCGCAAGTCCCGTAAGAAGGGGCCAGACGGACGGGCGGCATAGCCAAGACGCCAAGACCACATCTCACACGATTTAGAAATTCGCTGTCGAGCTGAGGCGCAGCGGAAAATCGTCTGAGATGTGTCTAGGAGATGTGTCCAGGGATTCAAGACGTATCCAGTCACCAAAATCGTGTGAGACCGGCCGGCCGGGTCGCGACCGTCGGGTTGCATTTGTTAATGGCAGGAGTCAGGCGCGATTATTCGGCTTAGTATCGCTTCATGATTGACGCGATTGTTTCAGTCGCCAGCTTGTCCAGCCGGTCGATATCGGCGATGCGCGATGAAGATACCGCTGCGTTGCTCTCCATCGCTGAACAGTTTCTCGCTCACAAAGAGCCTCGGCGAGCGGAGATGTGTTTGCAGGCGGTCATTGCCATCGACCCGGAGCTGACGGCGGCGCGCGAGGCGCTCGCGGATGTGTACGAAGAGACCGGGCGTGTTTTCGAGGCGGGGCAGCAGCGCGAGCTCGCGTATATGAAGAACTGGTGCATCATCGATCGCGCGCAGTCACCCGCAGCCGAGGCCACGCTGCTGCTCGCTGTCTACAAGGCAGGCGGGCAGATCCGCACGAGTCATCTGCTGCCGATCGAGAGGTTCACCAAGATTCGATATATGCTCGATTATGCTCGCCCGGATAAACAGTTCGAGCTGCCCGCGCACGATGTCGTCTTGAATATGCAGGGCGACCCCGATTGGCTGGCCGCCGACGATCATCGCCTGGCGGAGCTCGCGCGGCGCAGCGGAAGGCCGGTCTTGAACGCGCCACGCGCTGCCTGGCTTACCCGCCGAGACCTGCTGCCGGAGCGGCTGACGAACATCGAAGGCATCGACGTGCCTGCGGTCCATCGCATCGAGCCCGCGCAGGCGCGCTCACTCGGTGTGGTGGGTGAACTGGCTCGACGCAACGCGACCTATCCACTGCTCGTCCGGTCGGCAAGAACGCACGGGGGCGATAGCGTCGTACTGGCGTCGCAGCCTTCAGACCTGGCGCAGGCAGAGCTTCCCGCGAAAAATGTCGTCTATGCCACGGAGTATCGGGACTATCGCTCGCTCGATGGCTACTATCGGAAGTATCGAGTGATGTTTATCGATCGCTGTTTATATCCCTATCACCTGGCGATTTCGAAGCGGTGGCTGGTGCATTACTTCTCGGCCGAGATGGCCGCGGAGCCCTGGAAGCTGGATGAAGAGTATCGCTTCCTGAAAGACCCGGTCGGTGTGCTGGGGCCGAAGGCGTGGCGAGCACTCGAGCAGATCGCCGAGCGCCTCGACCTGGATTACGCCGGAATCGATTTCTCCATTTTGCCCGAAGGGACAGTGTTGGTGTTCGAGGCCAATGCGACGATGTTCGTCCACCCCGAAGAGGCCGGCGGGGTGCTTTCGTACAAGAATCAAGCGGTGGACGCGATCGTCCGCGCCTTTGGCGAAATGATTTTGCGGCACCGAGGCCCCGCCAGCGCGCGCTCGCCGTGCTGAGAGCAATCGCGGCGGCCCACGCCCGGCGTCGCTCAAGCCCCCTTTCGCTGGAACCCGATGGAGGTGAGGCCACGGAGATTGTGGGCTGTTTGGATTTCGTGCCCTCGCGCAGACCGGTGGCGCGCGCGGCCGGTCGATTTGGCGTGCGCGGTCACTTGCGCTCGTCGCACCCAATCCCGTATCACGCGCGCCATGCCCAGCTCACTCCTCCGCAAGCTCCTGTTCCTGTCGCTCCTGCTGCTTCCCCTCCTGACCGGTGCCTGCCTCAATGTTCCCGTGACGACGCTGCCGGGATACTAAGAGCACGTCTATAGCGGGGGGCGGCAAACGATGCGCGCGTGACAATGGGGCTCCTAGGAGCTCCATTCATCGGGTCGGCGTTGCCGGCTGCTCTCGAGGGCCGGCGCTCCATCCAGCGGCCGAGCTGCTCAGCGGCCGGCCGAAGCGGTCCACCTCAATGCGCGAGCGCACGGCGCGGGCGAAACCAGCGCGCTCGCCTATACTCTCCGGGTGCGAACTTCATTTCTGCCGATCGCGGCGCTGCTCGTCTCCTCGCTCGCGTGCAGCAACGCGGGCCGCTTCTGCGCTTCGGACAGCGACTGCGACGTCGGCGCGACCTGCCTCGACGCGCGCTGCGCGTCGTTCGACGCGGGGCCGCCGCAGGTCGTGGGCGGGTCGTGCTTCGTGTCAGCTCAGTGCGAGGAGGGCCTCTTCTGCGCGCTCGACGGGACGGGGCTCACCGGCGGGCTCTGCACGCAGTCGTGCGCCTCGGCCTCGTGCGCGGCGGACACGGTCTGCGCCGACCTGCGCTCGACTCCGGTCAACGCGCAGATCTGCCTGCCCACGGTCGGCGACGGAGGGGTCTGCCGCGACGGCTGGTCGACCTGCGCGGAGTTCGGCGGCGGCTGCTTGCCCGCGCCGCTCTGCCCGGCGACCGGGCTCGCCTCGAGCGCGAGCGCGGATCTCGGCGCGGCCTGCTCGGCCGGCAGCTGCGTCTCCGGCGAGGAGTGCCGCTTCGGCGCTGACTTTCCTGGCGGAGCCTGCACGCGGCCGTGCGCCGTCGCCGACGCGACCAGCTGCCCCTCGAACGGCGCGTGCGTCTTGACCGACCAGGGCCCGCTCTGCTTGCCGACCTGCGCGACCAGCGCGAGCTGCCGCAGCGGCTACGGCTGCGCGGGCCTGACCGGCAGCGGCGGGAGCCCGTTCGTCTGCGCCACGCAGTTGGTGGGGCAGCGCGCCTGCATGCCCGGCGTGGCAGGCGCGGCGCTGCTCGTCTCGGGCGGCACCGCGGGTTCGCCGAGCGCGCCCTCGTTCTGCCTCGAGCCGGTCGCCGCGAGCGCGCTGCCCGCCGAGATGGTGCAGGAGCTCGGGTCGCACACCGTGGGCGACGTGGTGCAGTTCCAGGTCCCAGCGGGCGCAGCGTCGATCAGCATCGTCTCGCAGGCGGTCCACGCGAAGGCGAGCATCGAGTACAACGGCGGCACGCTCGACAACACGGTGGTGCCCACGCTGCTCAAGGAGCCGGGGGGCGCGACCCTCTACGACGACAGCGCGAACCCGCCGAGCGATCTCTCCACTGCCACGGTCTACTACTCGACCGACTCGCCTGCGACCGGCGTGCTGACTCTGCCGAACACCACCGCCGGGCTCACCTTCGCCGCCAGCGGCCTGCCCGCGGGGACCTGGCAGTTCCAGGTCAACGACTACGCTGCCGAGTGCAGCGCGACCGACGGCTGCGACGGCGGCGCGACCGACGGTCTCTACAACGTCAGTGTGCTGGTCAAGCCGGGTCCAGCGATGAGCAGCGGCACGCTCGACCTCGCGTTCTACCTGGTCGGCGCGCAGGGGCTCACGGCCGCCACGGCGCCCGGCAACGCCCACGTGCAGCGGATGCTCTCCACGCTGGAGACGCTCTACGCGCAGGCCGATCTCTGCGTCGGCAGCGTCACGTTCTACGACGTGCCCTCCTGGGCGCAGGCTCGCTACGCGACCGGGATCGACGCCGACAAGCTCGGGCCCTGCGACGACCTCGCGCAGATGTTCACGCTCTCGCGCGCGGGCAACACGCTCAACTTCTTCCTCGTCGAGGAGATCAGCTCGAGCAACGCAGGCGGCGAAGTGGTGGGGCTCGATGGGACCATCCCCGGGCCGTCGACCTTGGGCGGGACCATCCACAGCGGGGCCGCGGTCAGCGCGGCCGATCTCACGCAGGGCAGCTGCGGCAGCGCCATCGACTTCGCCCACTGCGGCGCCGACCTGGTCGCGTACATCGCGGCCCACGAGGGCGGACACTGGATGGGGCTGTACCATACGACCGAGGCGACCGGAGACCTCTTCGACCCGCTCTCGGACACGCCCACCTGCACCTGCTCGCTCTGCACCAGCGGCGCGCGCCAGGCCGCTTGCGGCGCGGCCTCGAACCCGACCTACCTCGAGGCGTCCGACTGCACCGGCACGCCCGCGGCGTGCGGCGGCGGCGACGACCTGATGTTCTGGTTCCTCGACCCGAGCCTCTCGCAGGGGAAGCTCTCGGCGCAGCAGGGCGAGGTCATGCGCGCCAATCCGTTGGTGCAGTAGCGGGGCGACGACACCGGTCAACTGTCGCATCCTACTTTTCATGCAAGGAGCCCGGCCCTCTCGACGCTCTGCAAACGCCCCGATCGCCTCGGATGCTTGACCGAGCGTCCTTTGCAAGACCTCTGATACGACCCGCATCTCAAAATTGCAGCGCGGCGAGAGGTCTCGATGACGATGCGACAGTGGCAGCTGGGTGCGGTGCTCCTCGGAAGCGTGATGTTGGCGGCGTGCGGCGGGAACAACACCGCCGTCTGTACGTCCAACGAACAGTGCGGCACCGGGCAGACCTGCGAGAACGGCATCTGCACGCTCGGCTCCGTCGATGCGGGCCCGGGCGCCCAGTGCAACTTCACCACCGACTGCAACAACGGGCTCGTCTGCTGCGCGGCGCGCGGCAACATCTGCGAGACCAGCGCGGTCTGCGGCGGCAATGGCGGCGGCTCGGGCGGCGGCACCGCGGGCGGCTCGGGCGGCTCGGGCGGCAGCAGCGGCGGCAGCGGCGGCGGGTCGGGCGGCGGCACCAGCGCCTCCTGCAGCGCGCCGACCGTGGTGAACGGCGGCACCTTCGGGCCTTCCACGCAGCCGTCCGGCTGCCAGCACCCGATCGAAGTCCCGAACATGCCCACCTACGAGCGCGAGCACTACGCGAACGTCAGCGTCGGCTCGACGGTGCACTTCACCGTGCGCCCGAACATCGGCAGCATCAGCATCATCCAGCAGGTCTCGAGCGCGAACCCGCCCGACACGGTCTCGATCTCGCAGAGCGGCCAGACCTTCACGGTGCCGAACATCCTCGCGCCGGGCACGCTCGAGGATGCGAACGGCAACAGCTACTTCGACCTGACCACCGCGCTGACCACCGGCTTCCCCACGCCGGAGACGGCCGAGGGCTACATGGAGGCCGGCGCCGGCGGCGCGGAGAGCGCGGCCTTCACGCTGCCCAACACCACGCAGGGGCTCAGCCACGAGACGAGCGGTTACCCGGCCGGGCTCTGGTCGTTCGCGGTGAACGACTTCGCCTACGAGTGCAGCGCGAGCGGCGCGCTCAACGGCCAGTGCCAGACTTCCTCGTCGACGCAGGCCTACGACGTGACCATCGTGACCAAGCCGGTCGCCAGCAGCACGGGCACGGTCAACCTGAACATCTTCGTGGTCAGCGACACCAAGACTGCCGCGGCCGCGATCACCGACGCGGGTTGGAAGCGCATGCTCTCCACGCTTGCGACCATCTATGCCCGCGGCGGACTCTGCCTCGGCACGGTCACCTTCTACGACGTGCCGGCCTGGGCGAAGACCGCCTACGCGACCATCAGCGCGGACGACACCACGCCGTGCGGCGACCTCGATCAGATGTTCACGCTCTCGGCTGGAGCGAAGGACGGCATCAACCTCTTCTTCGTCGACGACCTCACCGCCAGCAGCGACGGCGAGAGCGGCGAAGTGGTCGGCATCGACGGCGCCATCCCCGGTCCGGCCTCGGTCGCGGGCACGGTGCACAGCGGCGCGGTGGTCAACGGCTCGTTCATCGACGAGGGCACCAGCGCCACCGCCTGCAACAACGGCATCGACTTCAACAACTGCGGCGACGACATCGACGCGTACATCGCGGCCCACGAGGGCGGCCACTTCATGGGCCTCTACCACACGACCGAGGCGCCCGGGACCACCTTCGACCCCATCAGCGACACGCCGCAGTGCCCGGCCGCCACCTGCGACAAGACCACCACCGAGGCGGACGGCGGCATCGTCTCCGGCGCGGACGGAGAGGTCAGCGGCCTCGAGTGCAGCGACGACTCCTCCACCAATGGCAGCAGCTGCGGCGGCGGCGACTACCTCATGTTCTGGCTGCTCGACAGCAACGCGTACGGAAAGATCTCGCCGCAGCAGGGCCAGATCATCCGCGCCAATCCCGTCGTCCAGTAAGCGCACGGCAGAATCAACTCGGAGCTAGCGATGACGTCCTTCATTCTCTGTGCACTTCTCGCAGTCGCGGCCCCTGTGGCCCACCAGCCGGCCCCCCTCTCGGGGCAGGCTGACAACAACCTGAGCGACGCGGAGATCCGCTCGACGGTGCGCTCGTACATGGGCACCATCGATGTGCCGATCGACCAGACGCGCTGGCAGCGGCTCGGGCCGCGGGCCGAAGGAGCGCTGCTGGAGATCATCAACAGCGCGACCGAGCTGTCCCCGTACCGCGCGAAGGCCATCGACGGTCTCTCGATGATCGGCACGCCGAACGCGCAGGCGCTGCTCGCCCGCATCGCCAACGACGAGCAGCAGCCGGTCAACGTCCGCACGGCCGCGGTCCGCGGGCTCGCGCGCGTCACCAGCGATGACCAGCTGCTCGCGGTGCTCAAGCCGATCCTCGAGAAGGCGCAGGCCTCGCGCGTTCGCGCCCGGGCCGGCGAGCTCCTCGCGCAGCGGCTGCCGGCGCGGGCGTGCACCGTGGTTCGCGCGCAGGTTTCGCACGAGCAGGCAGAGACGCAGGGGCAGTTCGCCCACGCGCTCAAGGCCTGCTCGTCGCGCTAGCGATTTTTCAAATTTTGCGGTAGCAAGCTTCGCCCCGGCGGGACGTCCGCCGGGGCCTTTGCATTTTGAGAGACGAGACGATGCGCCCATCCATCCAGAAGATCGTTCTGCTGCCGGCCCTCCTCATCGCCGCGGCGTGCAGCAGCACCAGCCCTGTGGTCGACGCGGGCTCGCCCGGCGCGATCGGCGCGGCTTGCACGGTCAAGACCGACTGCGAGTCGGGCCTGAGCTGCCTGCTGCCGGCCTCGGGCTTCCCCAGCGGCTACTGCTCGGCCGCGTGCGCGACGACCAGCTGCCCGAGCGGCTCGCAGTGCGCTGACCTGACGGGCGACACGCTCGGCGCGAAGGCCTGCCTCGACGATTGCAACAGCAGCACCGACTGCCGCAGCGGCTACGTCTGCTGCCCCGGCTTCGGCAACACCTGCACGCCGTCGGCGCTCTGCTCGAACAGCGGCGGCGGGAGCGGCGGCGGCTCGGGCGGCGGCAGCGGCGGCGGCTCGGGCGCGCTCTGCCAGGTCGGCGACGCGGGCACCACCGCGCAGGTCGCCTTCGACGGCGGCTCGGTCTGCACCAACACGCTCACGCTGGTCGCGGGCAGCGGCTCGTTTCCCTGCGCGAAGCCGACCGGCTGCCGCACCCCGGTCGTCGCGAACCCGACCGACTATCCGGCTGGCACCACCGTGACCGATCTCGGCGTGCACAAGGTCGGCGACACCGTGACGTTCACGCTCGACGGCGGCAACGGATCGATCACCATCATCTCGCAGGGCGAGCAGACGCTGACGGCCGACCCGGTGGTCACGCAGCACGAGGGCAGCCAGAGCGGCTCCATCGACGACGGCGTGCTGCCCACCGCGTTCATCGCGCCCGACCACACTGACTACTTTGAAGACAACTACTATCCGAGCCTGGCCGACGGCGGCCCGAACCTGGACCCGACGACCTACCACGCGCAGTACGGCACCGGCCTGCTCGCCGAGGCGGCCACCAGCGCGTTCACCATCCCGAACACGACGCAGGGCCTGAAGGACGCGCAGAATGGCTATCAGGCCGGCACCTGGTCGTTCCAGGTCAGCGACGTCGCCTACGAGTGCGCGCTGGGCGCCAACGGACCGCTGGTGGACCCGACGCAGGGGCTCACCTGCACCGGCGGCAGCGACGCCGGCACCTACCAGATCTCGCTCGTTACCAAGGGCGCGACGCCGACCACGGGCACGGTCGATGTGGCCATCTACCTCGCGGTGACCAGCCTGACCGCTTCGGCCGCCGTGACCAACGTGCACGTGCAGCGCTTCGCCGCCACGCTCGCCGCCATCTACTCGAACTTCGGCATCTGCATCGGCACCATCACCATCTACGACCTGCCGGCCTGGGCGAAGAGCGCGTACTCGACCTCGATCGACGACAGCAAGACGGGCGTCTGCGACAACCTCGATCAGATGTTCACGCTGGCGCAGCCGGGCAACCGACTCAACTTCTTCTTCACCGACACCATCCTCGACCAGGGCCACCAACCGACCGGCGGCGAAGAGGTCGTCGGCATCGACGGCGCCATCCCAGGACCGTCCGGCTTCAGCGGCACGGTGCACACCGGCGCAGTGGTCAATGCGGCGGACATCAGCCAGGGCACTTGCCCCACGGGCGCGGGCGCCTATGACTTCAACGCCTGCGGCGCCGATGAGACGGCGTACATCACCGCGCACGAAGGCGGCCACTGGATGGGCCTGTACCACACGACCGAAGGGTTCGGTCAGGCGAGCGACCCGCTCACCGACACGCCGTCCTGCACCTGCTCGACCGCGTGTGGCCTCTCGACGCAGCAGGCTGCCTGCTGCCTCAACCCGGACACGGGCAACTACATGAATCCGGACGCGGGCTGCACGGGCAACCCGACCGAGGTCGAGGGCGCGACCTGCACCGCCAACAACACCAACTGCGGCGGCGGCGACTACCTGATGTTCTTCCTCATCGACACGCCGTCGAAGGGAACCGCGTCCCCGCAGCAGGGGCAGGTCGTCCGCTCCAACCCGGTGGTTCACTAAATGTCGCGCGATCTGCACTCTGGGAGAATCGATATGAAGTCCCTTCTGGCTCTTGCCGCACTGGTCGCGCTGGTCTCCACCGCTTCGCTCGCCGCCGATCAGCGGCAGAGCGTCGCCAAGCCGTTCGTGCCCGCCAGCACGCAGCCGAACCCGGCGCTCACCGACGACGAGATCCGCAGCCAGGTGCGCGCGTATCTCGGTACCATCGACACGCCGGTCGGTCTCGACGCCTGGAAGGCGCTCGGGCCGCGGGCCGAGCCGATCCTGCTCGAGGTGATCGGCAGCCAGGCGCTGCCCACCCGCCGCGCCAAGGCGGTCGATGGCCTGACGGCCGTCGGCACCACGCACCTCGACCTGCTCAGCGCGCTGGCGAGCAACGAGAGCGAGGCCTTCGTGGTCCGCTACGCGGCCGTCCGCGGGCTCGGTTATCTGCTCCCTGAGGCGCAGATGATCGCCAAGCTCTCGCCGGTGCTGCAGGGCGCGAAGGACGAGCGCGTGCGCGCGGTGACGGCGCTGGTGATGGCCAAGCACGCGCCCGCCGCGTCGTGCCCGCTGGTCCGCGCGCAGGTTGCGCGCGAGCCTGCGTCGGGCCGCGAGCCGTTCGCGCGCGCCATCGACGCCTGCTTCGCGCAGTAGCCGCGAAAAGGGAGCGACGTGCCGCTGCTCCCTCCGCAGCTGGTCTCCGCCGTTCGCGAGGCCGGCCGCGCGCTCCCCGGAGCCGCGGCCGCCTTCGACGCCGACGGCACGCTCTGGCGCGACGACGTCGGCGAGGCGTTCCTCAAACATCTCTGCGCGCTCGGCTGGATCCGGCTGCCTGGCGGCCGCGATCCGTACGCCGAGTACGAGGCGCGCGTCGCCGCCGATCGCGCCACCGGCTTCGCCTACGCGGCGCAGCTGCAGGCGGGCCTGCGCCGCGAAGATCTGCTGCGCGAAGCGGCCTCGCTCGCCTCGCGCTGGGTCGCGCCGCGGCTGATCGCCTCGACGCAAGCGCTGCTCGCCCTCTGCCGCGAGAGCGGGCTGGCCCCGTGCATCGTCTCGGCGAGCCCGATCGAGATCGTGCGCGCCGCCGTGCCGCTCGCGGGCGTTCCCGTCGCGCGTTGCCTGGGCATGACCGTCGGCGAGCAGGGCGGCGTCCTCGTCGAGCAGCTCGACGGGCCGATCACCTACGCGCACGGCAAGGTCGAGGCGCTCGCCCGCGCCGGCTTGCTGCCGTTGGCGCTCGCGTGCGGCGATTCGAACACAGGCGATCTGCCGATGCTGCAGGCGGCGCGCGTGGCCGTCGCGATCGCGCCGCGTGCAGGCAGCCCGCTGGCGAGCGAGGCCGGCCGGCGCGGCTGGTCGGTGCTGCTGTCGGACTGACGGGAGCGCTGCTTCTAATCCGCCGGGCAGTTCGTCGGCGGCGTCGCGGGGATGGCGATCGAGGCTGCCCAGTCCGCCGTGAACGTCGTCCCCAGCGTCGCCACCGCGGCCGGGTCATCGAAGATGATCCCGCACTCACGCGCATCTTCCAGCGAGTCCGCGGTGAAGTTCTCCGAGCCAACGAATGCCCGCTCGCTGTCGACCAGCATCATCTTGCCGTGCATATACGGCGCGGACGCGGTGGAGGGGTTGGGCATCAGCCGCGCGCTGACGCCAGCGGACACCAGCGTGCTCAGAGAACTGTAGTTGGTCGTCGGGGTCGAGCTCTCCACGCACTCGGGCGTGAGCAGCCGCACGGCGACGCCGCGCTGCGCGGCCGCCTGCAGCGCGGTGAAGACCGCCGTCGAGGAGTGGATGGTCTCCACGGTGGTGTCGAGTGTGTGGGTCGCGCTGGCGACGAGCGCCGCCAGCTCATCGCTCGAGTTGGTCGGGCTCCACACCAGCTTGGAGACCGCGGGCGTATAGGTTCCGCCGTCGACCGCGTTGTTGAGGTCGGCGGCGAAGACAGACTCCCACTCTGCAATCACCGATGGATCGCTGAGCGAAACCCCATAGTCGCGCGTGGTCGCATATGTCTTGGTCATGTTCATCGACGTGATCAATGCCTCGTTGCCGTCGATGGTCATCGACTTCTCGTGCGTGATGCTGAAGCCCGTGCTGCTCTTGATCACGTCGACGCCCGCGTCGCGAAGCTCATTATAAGAGTCCGAGTATTCGCTGGTGGTCAGACTCGATTGATCGAGGATCACCTCGACGGCGGCGCCGCGCGCATGCGCGTTGATGAGCGCCTGGGTCACCGCGGGCTCGGTCAGGTGATACATCACCAGATGCACCGAGTGCGCCGCGCTGTTGATGGCGTCGATGACCTGCGTGTGCCCGGTCGGATTGGGCGTGACGAAGAGCTGGAGCGAGCTGGTGATGACGCCGCCATCTCCGTTGCCCGCGTCTGGCGCGCCTGCGTCGTTGCTTCCGGCGTCCGCGCTGCCCGCGTCGTTGCTTCCTGCGTCCGCGCTCCCTGCGTCGGAGCCGCCCGCATCGGAGCCGCCACCGTCACCGGCGTCGCTGCCCGGCGGAGCGCCCGCATCGCCGGCGTCGGCACTGCCCGAGTCCGGCCCGGTGTCTGGGAACGAGGAGCCGCAGGCGCAGAGTGAGCCAGCGAGAAGCATGCATATCAGTCGGATTCGATTCATCGGCCGCTTTGCCAGGAGAGGGAGTGTTTCCAGGTCAGTATCGTGGTGCGCGGGCAGGCCGCATCGGATGTCCACCGGAGCGCTCCGCCTCGACGTGCGCCGGGCCTGTTGCGCACGCAGGTGAGGCGTGGCCGGAGATAGCCTCTCGTGCGGCGGAAGCGGTTCACGGCGCGAGCGGCGACTGCAGGACAAAGAGCCATCCCGCGTCTCCGGGGCCGCCCAGGGGATCGGCGGTGTTGATATGAGCGGCGATCCAGAGCGTGTCGTTCGCGGACGAGACATGCACGATCAGCTCCGGCCGCCGCGGCGAGAAGCGCTCGTGAATCGGGTGGACGTGCGCGCCGGGCGTCGAGGGGTCGGCGACGGGCGCCAGGCTCTCGGGCGCGGCGGTGACCGTCTGCACGCGCGCGTCCGCGGCCAGCGCGGCCTCGAGGCGCTTCTTCATCGGCGCGGCGGCGCCTGCGCCTCCCAGGAGCAGCACCGCGAGCGCGCCGTGCGCGGGCCTGCGCGCCGCGATCTTCTCGAGCGCCTGGCGAAGCAGCGTGTCCTGCGCGGTCTCGTCCATGGCCGGCTCCGTTGGCTGCGCGTGTCGGGGCGCGGCGGCCGGCGTCGGCGCGCCGAGCGAGGACTGCCCGAGGAGGAGCGAGGCGAGGAGCCCCGCGGCTGCGCCGCGCATGCGGCAGCCTATGCGCCGGGGCGACCCTTTGTCGCGCGCCGTTTTCATGGCCGATTCACGCGCGTCGTTGCGTCGCTCTTTGCCGCCGCACGCAACAGGCCTCGCACGGCGCGCCGGTTGCGCCGCTCCAGTCCGCGCGCGAATGTTTTGCGGCTAATGCCTGGGCTGCGGCGCTGCCGGTCGGGCCACGCCCGCTCCCGCTGGAATGGCCTGGGGCCCGCGCTCAGGCGCCGCCAGATGCCGCCGCTCCGGAGGCAAGAGCTCCTCCGGGCCGCAGCCGTAGCACATGATGCAGCCGTGGATGTCGGGGCCGAGCTCTCCGTGGCAGGAACTGCAGGCAGTGTCTTTGGCCATGCTCATGAGCGCCTCCGGTTGGTTTCGCCCAAGAGCTAGCGAGCGCCGTGCCAGCGTGAAGAGACGAGCTGGTTTGCCGTGTTCAACAATGTTAGCGAATGGCCATGATCAAGCGACTTGTGTTGCTGGCTGTCCTGGCTGGGAGCGCCGCCGCGCGCGCCGAGACCCTCTCGAACGTGCCGTTCTCGCCAGGCGCGTATCTCGTCGATGGAAAGACCGACGGCTTCTGCCGCAGCGGGCCGGGCGGGAAGTCGCTGATTGTCGAGGACGCCGAGGCGATCCACGTGATTACGATCGACGGCGCCAAGGTGCATATCGACCGCTTCGGCGAGGACGGTGTGCTTCGGTTCGACGGCGGTTTCGAAGGTCCCGCGCTGGTGGTCGCGGGCGGCGGCCAGAAGCTCACGATGGCGCCAGAGAGCGGCGCGGTGGTCGTGCGCCTCGGACAAAAGCCGCCGCAGAGATGGGCTCGCGCGGCCGCGTCGGCGAGCGGCGTGGCGACCGGCATCGGCGGCGTCTTCTTCAAGGCCAAAGATCCGAAGAAGCTGCGCGCCTGGTATGCGGAGCACCTCGGGCTCGTGCCGTCGCAATATGGCTTCGTCGATTTCCGCTGGCGCGAGCTCACCGACCCGTCGCGCGCGGCGCACACGCTCTGGGCGACGTTCAAGCCCGAGAGCACGCATTTCGACGGGCCGTTCATGATCAACTATCGAGTCGACGGTCTCGAGCTCCTGTTGAAGAAGCTGGAGAGAGACGGCGTGAAGATCGAGCGCAGGGAGGACGAGCCGGGGAATGGAGGCCACTTCGCCTGGGTCCGCGACGGCGAGGGCAACCTGGTCGAGCTGTGGGAGCCGGCGTCCGGCGGCTGATGGATCTCAACGCCGCCGCGCGAGCTGCATCCGCGCCATCGAGTGGCGCTCGACGCGCCCGCCGAACTCGCGGTCGATGATTTCACCGATGGAATCGAACAGCCGCGCGCGCCGCTCTTCCGGCAGGGTCGCGTGGTCCGAGAAGGTGGCCAGCACCTCGAGATATCGCTGCCGATTGAAGACGTGCGTCTGCGGATATCGCCGCTCCTCAGGGTCGCGCAGCTCCGGCGTCTCGCGGAGGGCCTCGCCGATCTCGTCGACCTGGCTGCTCATGCGATCGGTGGCGCCGCGCGAGATCTCCGGCGCGTGGGCGCGATAGGCAGACTGCAGCGCTTCGTCGACGCGGTTGTCCTCGGCGGTGCGCCGCACCGAGCCCCAGATGAGCGCGAGCGCGCCACCGGGCTTGAGCACCTTCGCGACCTGGTGGAGCGCGCGCTCGCGGTCGAGCCAGTGGAACGCCGAGCTGCACACGACGAGCTCGACGCTCGCGGGCGCAAGCTGCGCCTCTTCGAACTTGCCCACCTCGACGGTGAAGGGAAACGCGGCCAGCCGCTCCCGCGCGAACGCGGCCAGCTGCTCGCCCAGCTCCACCGCGTGGACGCGAAAGCCCCTCTCGAGCAGCGGGAGCGTCGCGTTGCCCGGGCCGCAGCCGATCTCCAGCGCGTCGGCCGGCGCGGGCACATAGACGGCGAGCGCATCGAAGAGCTCAGGCGGCGGCGCCGGCCGGGCGCGCGCGTAGAGCGCGGCCATCTGGTCAAAGCTGCGGCGCCGCTCGTCGGTGGTGGCGGTGGACATGCAGTGGAGAGTAACCGAGTCGATGCAGGCGCACATCGATGCTGCGATGCTCCCTGCAGGAATGTCCGCGCGGCTGCTTGCGTATCTACCGCGCGGGTTGCTCCGACGAGCATTGCATCGTCTCTTGCGCCCGCCGGTTGCAGCTGTACTCGCGCACCTTCTTGCAGACGATCGAAGCGCCTGGCGTCAGATGGACCGTCGCGCGCAGGCAGCCGACGCCGCGCTCGCTGCCCGCATAGCCGCCGCCGGTGCCAGACGATTTGGCCATGGCTCCGCCGCCAGATTTGATGAACGTGAGGTTGTATTCGCCCTCGGGGAGATTGACCGGGCAGCCGCTGCCGCTGGTCTCGCAGCTGTCCGCTTTGCCGGGGCCCCCTTGCAACGAGTACGAGCCCGGGATGCTGCTGCCGCCTTCGTCGAGCACGGTCAGCTTCGTGTCGGGCAGGTCGCTCTTGGGCCGCGCCTCGGCGCAGGCGGTGAGTATGAGTGCCATTGCCATGAAGCAGACTCGACTGCTGAAAACATTCACGGTGCGCGCTCCTCAGAGGTGGCAAAGGCGCTGCATTAGCATGGATGATGTCGAGGGGTGAATGGCGCGCGGATATCGCGATTACGCGCGCTCCGGGTGGGCCGCGAGCCACTTCACCACCGCGTCGTGCTCCGTCTTGTATCGCGCGCCGCGCGCCGCATAGCGATCGCGCGCCTGCTCCGCCAGGCGCCGCGCAGCCTGGACCTCCTCGCGAGAGGGATGGCGCTTGGCCGCCAGCCGCGCCTGCGCGAGGAGGAACTGCGTGCGATCGCGATCGACCCGGTCATCGACGCCGGCCTCGGGCGGAGGCAGTGCGAAGAGCCGCTCCGCGCGCGCGAGGGCGCTGGCGGGGGCCGAGCGCAGCTCGAGCTCGGCGAGTGTCAGCTCGTACGTGATCGACTCTGGCGTATCGGCGTCGCCGTCGTGCATGAGCGGGAGCGAGCGCGCGATGAGCCGCTCGGCGTCGGCGCGTCGGCCCTCGGCGGCAGCGGCGCGTCCAAGTTCGAAGAGCGTGTATCCGTCGGCGGGCCCGAGCTGGGTGCCGGGCGGGGCCTGCTCGAGCGCGAGGCGCGCCGGCTCGAGCACCCGGTGCGCGTCCTTCTTCTTGCCCAGATCGCTCAGCACGTCGGCGAGGCCATTGCTGATGTCCCGCAGCTCCGGATTGTCCGCCGCCGGATTGTGCTTGAGCGCCAGCGCATAAGCGTCCTCGAACTCCCGCCGCGCGTCGTCGAGGCGGCCGAGCGCCTGCAGCGCCGTGGCCGCGTCGCGCATCGCGCTCGGGAGCTCGTCGGTCTCGTTGCCCAGCTGCCGCGCCACTTGCACGGCGTGCTCGAACGAGGTCAGCGCCCGCGCGGGATCGCCGACCAGATCCGTGTATCCGAGCGATTGATAGGCTCCGACGATCTGCCCGTTGCCGCGTGGAGAGTTCTTCTCCATCACCGAGATCGCGTGCGTCAGGTGGGCGCGCGCGGAGGCGTTCCGCCGCAGGGCAATCTCCGCGTTGGCCAGGTTGAGCTCCGCGGTGGCCGCGAGCGCGCTGTCGGCGCCGTGCCGCGCGACCACCAGCGGCAGCTCGCGCTCGAACGTCCGGCGCGCCTGCGCGTTGTGCGCGGTGTTGATCTGCATCTGCCCGAGGTTCTCCAGCGCGAGCCCGAGGAACTCGGAGTTGGCGGGCAGCTTCTCCGCCAGCGCGACGTCCTCTTCCCCGAGGCGCAGGCCGTCCTGCGCGCGTCCAGCCAGCGACGCCTGGATCGACAGCAGCCGCCCGAGCAGGACGCGCAGCTCCAGGTCGTCGCCCAGGCGCGCCACCGCGGCCTGCGCCTGCTGGATGTGGACGAGCGCGTCGTCGAGGCGCGCCGTCGAGAGATCGATGTGCGCGAGCATCATCCAGGCCTCGGCGCAGACGCGCTCGTTGTGCGAGCTGAAGCTGAGCGCCGCGGCCTCGGCGAGCGTGCGGCGGGCCGAGTCGAAATCCTCCGCATGATACTCGTAATATCCAAGGTCCCAGACGAGCGAGGCCACCAGCGGCGCGTAGCCCAGCTTGCGCGCGTCGACGAGCAGCGCCTGCGTCTGCGCGATGGCCTCCTTCACGTGGCCCGCGTTTCCGGTCGCCTGCATCTCCGCCTCGCGCTGCTTGAGCGCGTCGACCTGCGGCTTCTGCGTGAGGGTCGGCGCGGTCGGCGCGCGCAGCGCGTTCGCGTCGGCGCAGCCTGAGAGCGAGCCCAGGCCGCCCGCCACTGCGCTCGCGTGGGTCACGGTGTCCGCGTCGGCGCGCGCGAACAGCCGGGAGACCGCCGAGAGCCCGTGCAACCGCTCGTCGAGGCAGGCGATGCGCAGGTCGAGCAGATCGGCCGGCTGCTGGTGGCGCACGGCGGTGGCCTCGCAGGCCTCGGTGCGCATCGCGATCCAGTCGGCGGCGTAGCGATCGAGCGGCGCCGCGGCCGCGCTCCACGCGGCCTCCGCGCCCGGCAAGTTCGTCGCCGCGAAGGCGCGGCGGGTCTGCTCGCGCAGCTGCGCATCCCAGACGCCCGCGAGCTTGGCCTCCGCGCCGCGGCAGGTTTGCTCCGCGCGCCAGGCGGCCACCCGCGCGCCGAGCAGCGGGACCGCCACCAGCGCGGCCGCAAGCAGCGCAGGCCCCAGCGCGCGCCGCCAGGGATCGCGGGCGAGGCGGGCGAGCAGCTTCTCCATCGACGCGTGGCGCGCCGCCGGGTCCGCGTTCATTCCTTGCCGGAGCGTGCGCTTGAACCAGAGCGGCATGCGGCCCAGCTCGACCGTGCCCGCCTCCGCGCGCTCGATCCGCTCGAGCCTCGCGCGTGCACTCTGCGCGCGGAACGGCGGCTCGCCGGCGATCGCTTCCCAGAGCGAGACGCAGAAGGCGAACTGGTCGGCCGCGGCTCCCGCGGGCCCGCCGCGCAGCTGCTCGGGCGCCATGTAGAGCGGCGTCCCCATCACCACGCCCGCCTGGGTCGTTACCAGCGCGAGCGGGCTCTCCGGCGCCGCGGCCTGCATCGCCGCCTCGTGCGGCGTGGGCTGCGCGCGCTCGGCGAGCGCCACCTCGAGGTTGAGCCGCGCCAGCCCGAAGTCGGTGACGCGCGCGCGGCCGTCGGCGCCGACCAGCACGTTGTCGGGCTTGAAGTCGCGGTGCACCAGGCCCGCCGCGTGCGCGGCCGCGAGCCCGAGCCCCGCCTCGCGATACATCGCGGCGATCTCGCGCCAGCCGCGCGGCTTCTCGCGCTGCCACGCGCGCAGCGTCTGGCCCTCGATGAGCTCCATCGCGATGTAGACGTGATCGCCCTCCTGGCCGAGGTCGTGGACGTGCACGATGTTCGCGTGCGACAGGCGCGCCATCGCCTGCGCCTCGCGCTTGAGGCGAGCCCGCAGCGCCTCGGTCTCGGCAGCGCTGCGCGTCGCGAGGCCGAGCAGCTTGATGGCGACGACGCGGTCGAGCGACGGATCGTAGGCGCGAAACACGACGCCCATGCCGCCCGCGCCGAGCTGCCCGAGCAGCAGATATCGCCCGACCTTGTCGCCCGGCGCCGGCGCGTGCGGGCCGTTGTCCAGCGCGCCCGGGCTGGCGGCGTGCGCGCGGATGAGCGTGGGCGCTTCGTCGAGCCCGTCGCGAAAGAGCGACGGCTGCGTCTCGGTTTCGGCGGGCGTGTTCGCTGGCGCGCTGCCGCCGGGCCTTCGCTGGCTGCGCTCCGCCTCCGCGCGGGCGAGCTTCTCGCGGCAGGCGGCGCATTCGTCGAGGTGCTGCAGCGCGAGCGCCTGCTGTGCGCCGAGGGAAATTCCGTCCGCCAGCTCGAGAAGCCGGTCCGCAGGGAGGCAGTCCATGCCGGCTCTTGTCCCAGAAATGGGAGCAGCTGAGAAGCGAAGTGCGGCGGCGGAGCGCTCCCGAGCCGAGGAGGCGTTGCCAAGGCTGACGGGGTGGGCAATCGACCGATCCATGATGGAATGCATCTGCGCGGGCCATCCGCTCGCGAAAGAGGCCCCATGATCGCCCGCTCTTTTGTCGAGACGTATGGCCGTTGGGCGCTGGTCGCGGGCGCCTCCGAAGGGCTCGGCGAAGCCTTCGCCGAGTCGCTCGCCCGCCGCGGCTGCAACCTGGTCTTGCTCGCGCGCCGCCCACAAGTGCTGGACGCGGTCGCCCAACGCCTGCGCACCGCGCACCGGGTCGAGGTGCGCACGCTGGCCGTCGATCTCGGGGAGGGCAGCTTCCTGCCCGCGCTGCGCGCGCTCGCGCAAGAGCTGGACATCGGCGTCGGTGTCTACAACGCAGCCCATTCATTGGTCGGTCCGCTGCTCTCGCGGCCGCTCGAGGAGGCGCTGCGCGTGGTCGAGGTCAACGTGCAGGGGCCGCTGCGATTCATCCACGCGCTCGCGCCCGCGATGGTCGCGCGAAAGCGGGGCGCGCTGGTGCTGATGTCTTCGCTGGCGGGCTTTCAGGGCTCGCCGCGGCTCGCGGCTTATGCCGCCAGCAAGGCATTCATCACCATCCTGGGCGAGAGCCTCTGGGGCGAGCTGAAGCCGCAAGGAGTCGACGTGCTCGTCTCCTGCGCGGGCGCCATCCGCACGCCGGGATATCTCAAGACTGCCAAGAGCGACGCGCCCGGGACGCTCGAGCCGTGGGAGGTGGCCGACCGCACCCTGGCCGCGCTGGGAAAGGGCCCGACCGTGGTGCCCGGCGCCGTGAACCAGCTCGCGCGCGTCGTGCTCGGACGCCTGCTGTCGCGCAGAGGCGCGGTTGAAATGATGGCGCGCAACACGGCAGACCTCGAATGAACGGGACCCCGTGGACGGGCTTCTTCGCTCCCTGGGCCATCTATGGCCTGGTCATTGGCCTGCAACTCGCGATCCCCGCGCGCGAGGTGGAGGGATATGTCCGCGACGCGCGCGGCCTGCCGCTCCATTACCGGCTCAATGGCCTGCGCGTCATGGCCGCGGTGCTCACGCTCTATGCCGTCGCCTGCCGCGTGAATTGGCTGCCGTGGGACTATCTCTATCTGCATCGCTGGGAGGGGCTCGCGGGCGCCTGCGCGCTGGGGCTCATCTTCACGGGCGCCATCGTGCTGAGCGCTGCGCCCACGCCGGGCGCGCGCCTGCTCGCCGAGCTCTACTTGGGCCGGCGGCCCAATCCGCAGCTCGGGCGCGGCCGGCTCGATGCGAAGATGAGCCTGTATCTCATCGGCGCGGTGATGCTCGCGCTCAACGTGCTCTCGTTCGCCGCGCACCACGTGCTCGCGTTCCCCCGCGATGCCTCGCCCGGAGTGCTGCTGTATGCGGCGCTCTTCCTCTTCTTCGTCAGCGAATATCTCTTCTTTGAAGAGGTGCATCTCTATACCTACGACTTCTTCGCCGAGCGCGTGGGGTTCAAGCTCGGCTGGGGCTGCCTGACCTTCTATCCGTACTTCTATTGCGTCGGCCTCTGGAGCGAGTCGGCGAAACCGAGCCCGCACCGCTCGAACGGCTGGCTGGTTCTCTCCGCCGCGATCTTTTTCTCCGGCTGGGCGCTCTCACGAGGGGCCAATCTGCAGAAGTATCTCTTCAAGCGCGATCCGCGGGCGCGCCTCTTTGGCCTGTTGAAACCCGAGGCCGTGTCAGACGGCGAGCGCTCCCTGCTCGCGAGCGGCTTCTGGCGCGCCTCGCGCCATATCAACTATCTCGGCGAGATACTCATGGCGACAGGCCTGACGCTCTCGCTGGGCCGGCCGCTCTCGCCGCTCCCCTGGCTCTATCCACTCTACTATCTCGCGCTGCTGATCCCCCGGCAGCTCGACGACGACCGCCGCTGCGCCGCGAAGTATGGACCGCTTTGGGAGCAGTATTGCAAGCGGGTGCCTTATCGGATCGTGCCGGGCATCTATTAGTCTTGCTATTGCGCGCGAGCCGGCGGCGTCAGGCTCGCGAGGAAGTCCAGATAGTCGCTCGCGGTCTCCTTTGGCTTTTCGATCATCGGGGCATGGCCGCACTGCTCGAGCACCGACAGGCGCGCGCCAGGAATGGCCGATTGAAACAGGCCCGCGGCGGATACGTCGATGATGCGGTCCTGCGCGCCCCAGAGAATCAAGGTCGGCGCGGCGATCTTCGGGAGATCGCTCGCCAGCACATCGCGCTTGCGGGTGACATCCGCGAATATCTTGTCGTTGAACGGCCGGTGCGCGACCGCCTGTTCAGCGAAGTATCGCTTGATGAAGGTGGGGATATCCGGCGGCTTGACGAAGCCGAGCGCGAGGAATCGATCGAAGTCGTCCACGGAGGTGACGAGCAGCGGGTTCTGGCCCGCGGCCAGCGCGCGATCGAGCTCGCTCGGGTGCGGCGCGACGAGGCCGCTCGAGTCGAGCAGGAAGAGCGAGCGCACGCGGTCGGGGTGCTCGATGGCGAAGCGCGCGGAGATGGCGCCGCCCATCGAGTTGCCGGCGAGATGGAATCGCTCGAGATGGAGCGCGTCGGCGAACGCGAGCAGCCGCTCGACCTGCGCGCGCACGTCGTAGCTCTGGTCGTCCCGCCGCTGGCTCTCGCCGAACCCCGGCAGGTCGAGCGCGATGACCCGATAAGCGTCGGGGATATTCGCGGCAAGAAACGTCCAATTATCCTTGTCGGCGCCGAAGCCGTGCACCAGCAGCATCGGCTCGCCCTCGCCGCGGTCGAGGTAGACGACGCGGTGCCCGGCCACGTCAATGACATGCTCGTCGAGCCGTGCCGCCTTGCGATAGCTCTGCTTCTTCCATTCAACCAGATGCGCCGACGTCGCCGAGCAACTGCAGACGGCCAGCAGCAGCGCGGCGGCGAGCGGCGGAGAAAACCGGCGGCGTGAATCAGCGTGCGATGCGCGCGAAGTCATTCCCGCCGCATATCACGTCAATGCCGCCGCGATTACACCGCCGTCTGCAGCGGGTCGTTCTCGGCGATGAGCTTGCTCACGGGCGCGTCGTCGATGCGCGCCGAGAGGCGCTGCGACTCGGGCTCGCAAAGGGGGCGCGCGGGGCGTTGCGCAGCGCAATCGCACGCGCGCTTCCGGCGCAGGCCACCCGGCGCAGGCGCTCGCCGCGGCGTGAGAGAGCCGTTACGCGCCGCTCGGCTCCCATCCCGGAGGCAGGCACGTATAGGTGATCTCTTGCCCGGGCGTGGCCGCGAGCGCGCGCAGCGCAGATGAAGAGAGCGCAGCGGTGCCGTTGTCCGGGCGGAACGTGCCATCGCTCTGCAGCCAATAAGAGACCTGCGCGCCGCCGAGCGCCGTGGGGGCCGGCTCCGATATCAACGGCACCGGCCAGGTCAATGCGCTCCATCCACTGAAGGGGCTGATGACCACGCAGACGCTGCGCGGGATGAGCAACCACGGCGCGATGCACTGGCGCGGCGATCGCGCTGCCGCCGTCGCTGCTGCCGCCGTCGCCCGGCCCGGCGTCGCTCCCGGCGTCCACGCCGCCGTCGGGCGCGCGCGAGGTGCCCGCGCAGGCGAGCAGGGGAATCCACAGCGCGGCGAGCGCGAGCGGCAAAGCGGGCTTTGTGCATTCCCCATCGTCGCCGCGCGAGCCCTCCTTGGCAAACGGCGGCGCCGAATGCGGCTTGTCTTGCGCGGCGAATCGGACAATCTGCGCACGTCATCGGCGGCGCCTTGCTCGCGCCGCCCCGCCGTGGAGCCGATATGCGCATCTGCTGGGTCCTGCTCTTCGCCGCCGCGCTCGCCGCCTGCCACAAGGCGCCGTCCACCAATCCGGCCAACTATGGCGTGGCCGGGACGCAGGTGCAGTTCGACCTCGACGCGGATCTGTCGCTCTCCTCGGGCTGGTATCAGCAGCCTTGGCCGTCCGATCTGCGGCTCGACGCCAATGGCCACCCCGACTTCACGGGTTTCCCCGACGTGCCGAACCTCGCTCTCGTCGAGGGCTTCCGCGCCGCCGCGATGCAGACGCACGGCTTTTCGGTGATACCTACCGCATACTTCCTCTTCAACGCGCCGATCGTGCAGCACGCTGGCGCGACGCCCGATCCGATCGCCGCCGGGAAGGATCAGGCCCTCTTCCTCGTCGATGTCGACCCGCAGTCTCCCGAAGTCGGCACCTTCTATCCGGTGGTCGTGAATACGCCGCCGGCCGACAACTATGCTCCAGCCAATCTGCTCGCGGTCGGGCCGCACCCGGGCATCGTGCTGCACAGCAAGCGTCGATATGCCTTTGGCGTGACGCGCGCGCTCGGCGACGCCGCCGGCGCGCAGCTCGGTGTGCCTGGATATCTCGATATGCTGCGCCAGGGTGTCGCGCCGTCGACCGGCAACGGCGCGCAGGCGCTCGCGCTCTATGGCTCGGCGTTCGCGGCGATCAAGACCGCGGGGATCGATCCAGCGCAGATCGCCGCGCTCACCATCTTCACCACCGGCGACGAGGTGGCCGACGACGCGGCGATGGACGACGCGCTGGTCGCAAAATATCCGGTGACGATCGACGATCTGTCGCTCGACGAGACGCAGAGCGCCGACAACGATCGGGCCTGCCGCTTCACCGCGCAGGTCTCCTTCCCGCAGTTCCAGGTGGGCACGCCGCCGTTCAATACCCAAGGTCTATTTGCTTTCGGCGCCGATGGGTTGCCGGTGCAGCAGCGCACCGAGGTCGCGCCGCTGGTGATTCTCCTGCCGCGCGCGCCGATGCCCGACGCGGGATATCCGGTGATGCAATACTTCCACGGCTCGGGCGGATATTCATATGACGTCGCCGACAAGGGCCCGACGCTGTTCGACGGCGGCACGCCGACACCCAATCAAGGCCCGGGCTGGGTGCACGCGGAGAGCGGCATCGCCTCATTTGGGAGCGCGCTGCCGGTCAATCCTGAGCGGCTCCCGGGCGCGTCCGATACCGCCTATTTGAACCTGCTCAATCCCGTGGCGATGCGCGACACCTTCCGCCAGGGCGTCATTGAACAGCGGCTGCTGTTGCGCTCGATGCTCGCGCTGCAGATCGACGCGCAGCAACTCGCCAACTGCCCGGTCACGGTGCACGGCGAGACCGTGCCGCTGCCGACCTTGCCCGAGGGGCAGAGCGCCTTTCATTTCGACGGCGACCATCTGATTGCCCAGGGGCAGTCGATGGGCGGCATGTATACGAATCTGTTCGCCGCGGTCGAGCCGCAGGTGAAGATCGCGGTGCCCACCGGCGCGGGCGGGTATTGGAGTTATTTCATTCTCCAGACCCAGCTCTACCAAGGCCTGCCGGCGCTGCTCTCGTCGATCTTGCAGGCGGGCCAGCCGCTCACGCAGCTGCACCCGGTGCTGCACCTCTTGCAGACGGCGTGGGAGCCGAACGATCCGTTCGTGGCGATGCCGCGCGTGGCGCGGCGGCCGCTGCCCGGCCACCCGGCGCGGCCCATCTATGAGCCGGTCGGACAATATGACGAATACTTCCCGATGCAGCTCTATGACGCCGTCGCGCTCGACTATGGTCATCAAGAAGCGGGGCAGCCGGTCTGGCCGACGATGCAGCAGTCGCTCGCGCTCGGCGGACTCGATGGGATCCTGCCGTATCCGGTCTCGCAAAATCGCCTGAGCGAGAACGGCAGCAGCTATACCGGCGTGGTCGTCCAATACCAGGGCGATGGCATCGAGGATCCGCACCAGATCTACCGGCAGCTGCCGGCGGTCAAATATCAATATCGATGCTTCGTCTCGAGCTGGCTGAAGACCGGCGTCGCCACGCTGCCCGGACCGGACGCGCAGGAAGCGGCCTGCCCGTAAGGCGAACTCGCTACCAGTCGCCCAGCCAGCGCGTGTGATCGATGTCGGTCGACAACATGCCGGTCGGCTCGGCGCCGCGATATTGACGCCATAGATCCATATTGCCGCCGTGCGCGGGCGCCGGGCTGCCCATCGTCACCAGCCAGCCCTGCTGCAGCGTCTTGAGGTCGCCGCTGCCGTGGTTCTTCGCGAAGCCCTGGAACGCCGCCGTGCGCGCCGACGAGCGGAAGTTGGTGTGCGCCTGGCTCTTCACCGCGTCCGCGTTCTGCGTCATCCAGTCGCTGAACTTGCTCGCGTCGCCGCCGCACTGGTTGTCGATGACGCTCTGCTGGGTGGACGCGCCCGATTGCTGGCCTTGGCTGTACGCGCCGCTGTCGCCGCCGTCGTCGGCCGTATTCACGCCGAGCGCGGTCATATATCCCGCGACCGCGGACTTCTCGCTCGCGTCGAGCTGCTTGGCGAGATCCTCCAGCGCCCAGCCTTCCCAGATCTCGATGCAGGCGACCGCGATGGTGGCGATGCCGCCGGCGACCATCGAGACCACGATGAGCGCGTCCGCGCCGAGCAGCTTCACCGCGTCGAGCGCGATGTTGCCCCAGTCCGGTTCGGCGTCGAGGTCCAGCTTGAGCGAGACCACGCCCGAGGCGGTCCAGGTCCCATCGCCGATGGGCACCGAGGCGAGCGGCACGTCCTTCGACGCCTCGCCCTCGAGGGTGCAGGCCTTGGTCGACCAGTCGCCGCTCTTCTGATCCTTGGCGATGCTGGCGATGATGCACGAGACTTGGAGGCCGATGCCGGACGGCTGCAGCTTCCACTTCGCGTCGACCGAGAGCTTCGCGCCCTTGTCGGCGCTCTCGCTGCCGTCCTTGCCGCCGAGCGGATTGGCCGTGGGGCTCAGCTGCGAGCCATCGTTGACCAGCTGCGCGTCGGTGATGGTCGACCAGCTCACCACGTCGGCGAGCCCCTTCACGGTGTTGGTGAACTGCGTGAAGAGGTCGTCCTTGTTCACCGGCGGCGGATCGCCGTTCGCGACCCACGTCAGCTTGACCGCCGGCACGATGCTCGGCTTGAGCGAGACCTTCGCGTAGCGCAGCGGCGGCGGCGTGTAGAGCGGATAGGCGATGGGATACTCGGCGGTGAACTCGACGGTCGTCTGCGCCTTCGAGCGGACATAGACGGTCTGCGTGGGCGCGGCGCCTGCGCTGTTCGACGCGGCGAGCGTGAACGAGACCGTCCCGGAGTTGGCGCTGCTGCCGCCGCCCGCGTCGGTCTGCGCGGGGACGGTGAAGTCCTGCTTGCCGCTGAACTGCGAGGTGAAGCTGCCGCCGCCGACGGGCCCGTCGAAGGTGACCTGCGTCGCGTCGTTGCTCACTTCCCACTGGAGGGTCACCACCGTGCCGGGCGTGCACGAGATGTCCTGCGTGCCGTCGGGGTTGTCGGTGGAGACGGCAACGAAGCGCGTGATGGTGGGAACCGCTCCCGCGGTGGTGGTGGTGCCCGGCTGCGTGGTCGTCGTCGGGGCCTGCGAGGTGGTGGTGGCCGGCGCGGTGGTCGTGGTGCTCGGCGCCGTCGTGGTGGTGCTCGGGGCCGCCGTCGTGGTGGTCGTCGGCGCCGCGGTGGTCGTGGTGGTCGGCGCGCGAGTGGTGGTGGTCGGGGCCGCGGTGGTCGTGGTCGGCGCGGCGGTGGTGGTCGTGGTCGGGGCGCGGGTCGTCGTCGAGGGCGTGCTCGAGGCCGCCTCGATCTCGACGTGGCAGCTCGCGGGCGTGGCCGCGACGCCCGCAGCGGATGCTTCGCAGTCGAAGTCGCCGCTCATCGGCGCCGCGATGGTGACGCTCGCGGTCGCCTGCTGGTTGCCACCGTCCGCGGGCGCCAGGCTCGCCGCGGCGCCGCCCAGGGTGACCGAGTCGGTCGCGGCGGAGACGATCGCGCTGAGCGTGACCGTGTCGCCCATCGCCACCGAGGTGACGAGCTGGCCGTCCTTCATGACGCCGAAGGAGAGGATGGCCGCGATGCCCGAGCCGAGATCGGAGTGGCCGGAGACGACGTCGCCGTCGGGATGCGTGGCGACCGAGACGGTGACCGGCGCCGACTGCGTGCCATCGGCCGCGACCGCGACCAGCGTGAAGGTGCTGTCCTGGGTGGGCACCGCCGACGAGCCGCTCGCCGCCAGCCCGCTCCCCAGGCCGTCGATGTTGACGCTCGCCGCGTTGGTCGAGCTCCACGTCAGCGTCAGCGTCGCGCTCTCCGGCACCTGCACCGACGTCGGGTCTTGCGACGCGTCGGCCGGATCGATCTCGATCTTTCCCTCGACCGTGGGCGCCCCGGGGGCGGCGGTCGTGGTGGTGCCCGGCGCCGCAGTGGTCTGATTCGCGGGCGGCGCGCTGGTGGTGTTGCCGGGCGCCTGCGTGGTCGCCGGCGAGGGGCTCGAGCTTTGCTGGGCCGCCGTGGTCGTCGGCGCAGGCGCGTGCGACGCCGGGGGCGCTGTGGTGGTCGAGACGTCGCTCATCGCGTTCCTCTAAGAGCAAACTGCCGGGGGCTTCAGCATCGACCAATCGAGGTGATTTGTCGATGCGAGGAAACCCCTGCGGCCCGCGAGGAGCGGCTTGCCGTTCAGTTCGATTCGCAGAGGTTGTACTGCGCGCCGCACGCGCCGGCCGGCTGCTGCGCGGCGACCTGGCAGTCGCTGCAGCCGCTGCTGCCGGGCGAGGTGCAGTCGAGGATGCAGGCCGCGTTGATGCAGCGGATCATCGCATCGTAGCTGGCGAGCGCGCTCTGCGACGCAGACGTTGGCCACGCAGGCCTCGCTGCCCGGGCACTGCGCCGCAGTCAGGCACTGCACGCACGCGCCGGCGCTGGTGTCGCAGGTGCGCAGCGAGCCGGTGCAGTTCGCGCCGCTCGAGCAGCTCTGGCTCTGCACGCACTGCGAGTCCGAGCAGATCTGCGCCTGCGGGCAGTCGCTGGAGAGGATGCACTCGACGCGCCGCAGGCCGCGAGCACCGCCAGCAGCGCGAGCGAGGGCAGCCGCGCCATCCACGGGAAAGAGCGGGCGTCCGAGGCGGCATCGGCCAGGCGAGGGTTCGACATGCGGTGTGCGCTCCTGCGCAGAATGGATCGCGTGCAGCAGAGGGAGCGCGGCGGCAGCGTGCTTTTGCGCGCGCGCGGATCGGGCGAGTGGTGGAAGGACGTTGAGCGGACAGGAAGACTCAAGCCTTGAAATGTTTGAGCCACCCCTGCAGCGGCTTCTCCAGCAGCCGCTGCGCCGTGCGGACCATCAGCTCCACCTCCGCCGCGTCCTTCACCGGCGCCTGGTGGAACTGCTTCTCCATCCACGCCGCGTACTCCTTCGCGCCCGGGCTGGGCGCGTCGCCCGCGTCCTTCATGTAGACGAGCGACTCGGCGTCGATCATCGGCTCGGCGTCGAGCGTGAGGATGCGCATCAGCTGCAGCGCGTTCTCCGCGACGATGTGCACACCGCCTTCGTCGCCGAAGGCGAGCACCGGCGCGTTGCGCAGCTGCTTGTCGTGATCGCGCGCCCAGAGCACGTAGATCGAACCCGAGCTGGAGGCCTTGCCGAGCGGGCAGAGCGCGTCGAGGAACTCGCGCTTCTCGAAGAACGCGCGCAGCCCCGATTTGTCGTCGCGCGCGAGCGAGAATCCGCGTGAGAAGGGCGCCGCGAGCGCGTTCTGGAACTCGACCAGCCGCGCGATCTCCTCGGGGATCTCGTGGTGGTGGAAGTTCTCTTTGTACTCTTTGAGCTTGAGCATGCGCGCAGGTTAGTCCCTTCGCGAGAACGCCGCTGGGCTCATTCTGCCGCGGGCGGGGACGCGCGCCCGCGCGATGTGGACGGCGAGCGGGCCGTCGCTGCGAGCGTCGACATTTCGTTCTTGAGCGGCACTCTCGCCCGCGCGTATGTGGCTCGGATGAGCCCTCGGACCGCCCCGGCGATATCGTTCGATTGGGAACGATGAATCCGCTCTTCCTTCTCGCCGCCGCTGGATTCATCGCAGGCGTCATGAACGCCGTCGCGGGCGGCGGCACATTCGTCACGTTCCCCTCGCTGGTCTTCGCTGGCGTGCCGTCGGTCGCGGCGAATGCGACCAGCACCGTCGCGCTCTTCCCGGGCTCGTTCGCGTCGGCCTGGGCCTATCGCCGCGACTTCCAGCCCATCGCGGGGATGGAGCCGCGCAAGCTGCTGCCGATCAGCCTGCTCGGCGGCGTCGCGGGCGCGATGCTCCTGCTGGCCACGCCGCAGGCGACATTCGACGCGGTCATTCCCTGGCTGCTGCTCTTCGGCACGCTCGCCTTCGCCTTCGGCCGCCAATGGGGCGCAGCGCTACGCCGATGCGGGCCGCCCGGACCTTTCGTCATTGCCGCCGCGCAGCTCGGACTCGCGCTCTATGGCGGATACTTCGGTGGCGCCGTGGGATTGATGATGATGGCCGTCTGGAGCCTGTTCGGCATGACCGATGTCCGCGCGATGAACGCCGCAAAGACACTGCTGGTCGGCTCGCTCAACTGCGTTGCGGTGGCGATCTTCGTGATCGCCGGAAAAGTATTCTGGCCGCAGGCCGGCGCGATGGCCGCCGCGGCGATTCTCGGCGGCTACATCGGCGCTCGCGTCGGGCGGACACTGCCGCCGGCCGCCATTCGCGTGGTCATCAACAGCGTCAATATCAGCATGACCGCCGCCTTTTTCTGGCGGCGATTCATGCACTGAGCCGCGGCAAGCAAGGCCGCCCGGACGCCGCGGCCGATGGACGGTCTGCGCCGCGCAGCCGGAGCCGCGCAGCGCGAGCCATTGTGCGCTCATCGCCACCAGAAGAACGAGAGCAGCGCGGCGCCCATCCAGAAGAACAGGATCATCCACAGCAGGTCTCCGCCCAACCCCCACGACTGGTGGTCGAACGCGGGCGTGCTGCCCGCGGTCGCAGTCGCCTGTTGCGCGGCTTGCGCGCGGCGACGCTGGATATATCGCGGATAAGGCGGACCCCATTGGCGATAACCCCAGCCATATCCAACCGGCGGCAAGAGAAAGAACACCAGGAAGGCGATCCACATCCACCACCACCACGAATTCATCATGACAAGAGCTCATTTCTTGATGCGGACTTGCTGGTTTGCGGCAGCTGGAACTCCGCAGTTCGCGGCCCATGCCGGGAGGCGCGGATTTGCGACCGACGATGTTTGTCAAGAGGGCGCGACCGCTCCGCAGTGCGGGGCGAGCGCCTGCCTCACTGGATGGACCAGCGCGCAGCCGCGCAGTTCACATGTCCTGTTGAAACAACGTGCTTTGAATGTTGGATGCGCTGCTACTTCTTCGCCTTCGAATCGTTGCTTCGTTTCCGGGCGCGCGGCTTCTCCGCTGGCGCGGGCACATTGTCCGCCGAGAAGCTGTGCTGGCTCGAGAGCTCATCCGCCACGCCATCGCAGACGATGCCGACGCGGCCATGGCAAGGATCGACAAAGACGATCGCGCAGCTGGCCTGCGTGGGCTGCGCGTCGTTCTTCTGCTGGCACGCCGCCAGCGCGTCGTCGCACTCCGCGCCTTCTCCGCCGTGGCAATAGTCCTGCTCGCGGCAATCGCTCTGCTCATTGACCTGGTCCGCCATCGAGAAGCAGCCCGGCGCGCTGTGGAGCGAGGTGAACTGGCGCGCGTCGCTCTCCGCGGGGCAGATGGCGATGCCGGTGTAAACGGTCGTTCCGCCGCTGCCTCCGCTCGACTCCTGGTACGGGCAAGCCGCGAGCGAGCCGCCGCAGCCAGGCGCATCCGCGCGCCAGACTGTGCAGCTCGGCGCAGCTCCGCCGTCGGCCAGCCGCGAGGGGGACGAGCCTTGCCGGTCGAGCGCGCGCCCGGCCTTCCAGAGATTGAAATAGGCATGCTTGCGAGTGGCGTCGTCGCCGAGCGCCGCGGCGCTGAGGCCCGCCAGGATTGCGTTCGCTGCACGGTCCGCCTTGAGCCAGCAGAGCGAACTGTCCGCCGATATGTCCGCCGCGGCAGCTGTGTTGCCGGCGAGCTTCGCGGCGCGATCGAAGAGCGGGCAGGCCTCGGCATAGCGCTTCGATTTGTAGGCGTCGGTGGCCTGCTGGCGAAGCGCCGCCGCCTCGGGAGGGAGCGGGGCGGCCGCCGCGGGAGCGGCTGCGGTGGCCGCGCCGAGCAGTGCGGCCAGAGAGAGAGAGGCGATGGTGATCATGGGACCTCGCTGCGTGCAGCGCCGTCGGACCGAAGCAGCGTGCCATGACTTCGCGAAGCGTGCTGATTCAATCCGGCAGCAGCAGACGCCCGAGCCGCCGCTCGGCCTCCTGCGCGCGCTCTTCGGGGACGAGGATCTCCACGGGTGCATACGGTGCGAAGAGTCCGCACAGGGCGCGAAAACAGACGTGGTTCGCTCGCGTCACGGAGGCAGTCCGGTCAATCCCGTCACCGCCGTCGGCGTGGAGGCATTCGCGGTCGACCCATTGTTCAAATCGCCCTGCGCGCCATCTCCCCAACACGATATCGCGCCATTGACCAGCGCGCAGCCGAACTGGTTGCGCCCGGCAATTACCGTCTGTGCGCTGGTGGTGATTCCGCTCACTTGGACCGGAACGGGGCTCGACGCCGCCGCGGAGTTGTTGCCCAGCCCGTAGTCGACTTGATTGGTCAGCGAGCTGTTGTCGCCCCAGCATTGGATATCGCCACTCATGTTCGCGCAGGCCGAGTCATATCCGCTCGATATCGCCTGCACGCCCAGCGAGAGGCCATAGACCGGCGTAGGGACCAGCTCATTGGAGTTGGGATTGTTGCTGCCGAGTTGGCCATTGCCGTTGCCGTCACAGCCCCAGCAGTCGAGTCCGCCGTTGACCAGCGCGCACACGAAGCACTCGCCGCCCACCGAGATCGACTGCACGCCGCCGGTCAGGCTGGGCACCGGCTGCGGCGTGAGCACCAAGGTCGCGCTGGAGGTGTTGTTTCCCATCTCGCCATATTGATCGTCGCCCCAGCACTGCAGCCCGCCGTTGACCAGCGCGCAGGCGCTGCGATCTCCGGTGGAGATGCTCTGCACGCCGCTGGTCAGGCCGGTCACCTGCGTGGGCGTGGCGCTCGCCGCCGTGCTGCCGTTGCCAAGCGCTCCATAGCTGTTGCTGCCCCAGCACTTCGCGCTGCCATTGACCACCGCGCAGGCATATCCAGTGGCATTGACCGATATCGACTGCACGCCGCTGGTCAGTCCCGAGACGGCCGCGGGCGCGCCGTTGCCCGACCAGCATTTCACGCCGCCGTTGATCAAGACGCAGGCATATCCGCTGTCGGAGGCGATGGCCTGCACGCCGCTGGTGGGCAGATTGGCGCCTGCGGTGGGGCCCCAGCATTGAGCGCCGCCGTTGATGAGCGCGCAATCTTGCGTCAACTGCTCTTCGCCCGCGGTCATTCCCAACGTCTGCGCGGGTATCAATTGATTGACTGTGCTGTTGATGCCCAACTCACCCCGGCCATTGGCTCCCCAGCATTGGACCGCGCCATTCACCAGCGCGCAGGTATGCCCGAGCACTCCGGTATTGCCGCCGCCGCCCGCGGCGAGCGCCTGCACGCCGGAGGTCAGGCCATCGACCTGGACAGGAATCGGACTATCGACGGTCGAGTTGTTTCCTAGCTGTCCGTTGTTGTTCCGGCCCCAGCAGAGCGCGCCGCCATTGACGATGGCGCAGCTGTGATCGTTGCCCACCGCGACCGCCGTCGCGCCGCCGGCGATTCCGGAGACCGGGACGGGCACCGGGCTGGCGGTGGTCGAGCCATTGCCCAGCTCTCCATAGGTGTTGTCGCCCCAGCATTGGACGAGGCCATTGACCACCGCGCACGAGTGATATCCATTGGCCGCGATCGCGGTCGCGCCGCCGGTGATTCCGCTGACCTGGACAGGGACGCTGCTGTTGACGCCGACCTTGTTGTTTCCCAGCGCGCCATATCCATTGCCGTTGTTGCCCCAGCATTGAACGCCGCCATTGATGATGGCGCAGGTATGGAACTCGCCAGCCGCGATGGCCTGCGCGCCGCCGTCGAGGCCGGTCACCTGCACCGGGACGAGGCTGTTGGTGCCGGAGCCGTTGCCGAGCTGGCCGCCGCTGTTTGCGCCCCAGCAGTCGATGCGGCCGTTGACGATGGCGCAGGCGTGCTGTCCTCCGGCCGCGAGGCCCTGCACGCCGCCGTCGATCCCGGCCACCGCGGAGGGATATTGGCTGTTGACCGTCGAGTTGTTGCCGAGCTGTCCGCTCGTGTTCTCTCCCCAGCAGAAGATGCGTTTGTCCTGCGCCGCGCAGGTCGAATATTCGCCGGCCGCGAGCGCCTGCACGCCGCTCGCGAGGCCGGAGACGAACGCCGGCTCGGCGTTGCCGCTGCCGTTGGCTGCGTTGTTGAGCAGCGAGCCGGCGTCATATCCGAGCGCGCCGTTCTCGTTGTCTCCCCAGCAGGCGACGCCGTCGCGCACCAGCGCGCACGAATGGCTCTCTCCCGCCGCGAGCACTCCCGTGGTGCCGACGGTGACCCACGGAACGGTGAACGGCGTGGAGGTCGCGTTGGCGAGCCCCGACGAGCTGGCGACGAGCGTGTAGCCGATGCCGGGCGCCGCGATGGCGAGGTCGCTGAACGTGGCGACGCCGGCCGCCGCGTTGACCGGCGTGGTGCCCGCGAGCGTGCCGCCGCTCGGGTTGTTGCCGATCGCCATCGAGACGGGCGCGGTGCTCGCGGTCGCGTTGCCGCACGCGTCTTGAATGGTCACCGCCGCGGTGAAGGTGCGGCTCTGGATGTTCGCGGGAGGCTCGGTGCTGAAGACCATCGCGCTCGGGATGCCCGAGGTCAGCGTGATCGGGCCGGCCGGCGGCGACTGGAGCGCCGCGTTCGAGACGTTGTCGGTGGTGGTGGCGGTGAGCGTGCAGCCGTCGCTCGCGTGCGCGCAGCTGCCGTGCAGCGAGAGGCCGGTGAAGGTCGCGACGCCCGCTGTCGCCGTCTGTGTGCCCGAGGTCACCGCGAGCGACGCGCTCGGTTGCAGCGCGATCACATCCGAGGCCGACGCGCTGGTGGTGACCAGGTTGCCCGCAGAGTCTTCGACGTGCACGGTGACCGCGGGCGTGATGGCGTTGGCGCAGCCGGCGTCGGCGGGCGGCGCCTGCGCGAAGGCGAGCTGGCTGGCGAGCCCTGCGCTCAGCGCGATGGGGCTGCTCAGCGCGCTGGCGAGGCCGCCGCTGCCGTTGTCGGCCGCGGTCAGCTTGTACGGATTGCCCGCGATCGAGCCGGCGAGCGTGGGTGTGAACGTCGCGACGCCCGCGACCGCGGCCACCGGGGCGCCGCCCGACAGCGTGCCCGCCGTCGAGGTCAGCTTGATCGATTCAGTCGAGCTGCTCACAAGATTTCCAAACGAGTCTTCGACCGAGACCTGCACCGCGGGCATCGCGATGCCAGACTGCGCGGAGGCGGGCGGCTCGACGGTGAAGGCGAGCTTCTGCGCCGCGCCGGCCGCCAGCTCGATGGTCGCATTCGCGGGCGTCAGCGTGCTCGGGCTCGCCGGCGTCGCGGTCAGCGTGTACGGCCCGACCGCCGCGGTGAGCACCGGCGAGAAGCTCGCGACCGCGCCGACCGTGCTCGCGGTGACCGTGCCGGTGAGCGCGCCGCCCGAGCTGCTCAGCGCGATGGAGAGCGCGGGCGAGACGCTCGCGAGCACGTTCCCCGCCGAGTCTTCGACGGAGACCTTCACCGGCGACATCGCGAGGCCCGACTGCGGATTGGCCGGCAGCGCGGTGAACGCGAGCTGCGCGGCGCTGCCGGCGCCGAGCTGGATCGCGCTGCTCGGCGAAGACGTGAGCGCGCCCGAGATGCTGTCGTGCGTGGACGCGGTGAGCGTGTAGCTGCCGGCAACGCCGGTGAGCGTGGGCAGGAACGTCGCGATGCCGCCCGCCACCTGCACCGCCGCGCCGCCCGCGAGGGTCGCGCCGCTGCCGTTCACCACCAGGCCGATCTGATCGGTCGAGCCGGTGAGCAGGTTGCCCGCGGAGTCTTCGATGGAGACCTCGACCGCGGAGGTGAAGGCGATGCCCGACTGCGCCGCCGCAGGCGGCTGCTGCGTGAAGACGAGCGCGCTCGCCGCGCCGGCAGAGAGCTGGAGCTGCGCGGTCGCCGAGCTGAGTCCGCTCGAGGTCGCGGTCAGCGTGTACGGGTTGTGGCTGGTGCTGCCGGTCAGCGTGGCCGCGAAGGTGGCGACGCCGCTGCTCGCGCTCACCGGCCCGCCTCCGCTGAGCGTGCCCGCGCTCGCCGCGATCGAGACGGCCCCGCTCGAGGAGAGGACGATGTTTCCTGCCGAGTCTTCGACCGACACTTGCAGCGCGGGCGTCATCGGCGCGCCCGACTGCGGCGCCGAGGGCAGCTGCGTGAAGGCGAGCTGCGCGGGATTTCCCGCGAGCAGCTGAAGCTGCGCGCTGGCGGGCGTCAGGCCGTTCGAGGTCGCGGTGAGCGTGTAGCTGCCGGAGGTGCCGGTGAGCGTGGGGGCGAACGTCGCGATGCCCGCTGCGGCCGCTTGCGCCGCGCCTCCCGCGAAGAGACCTGCGCTCGCGCCCAGCGCGATCGGCGCGGACGAGCTCGCGACCACGTTGCCCGCGGAGTCCTCGACCGCCACCAGCACGGGCGACATGGCGATGCCCGACTGCGCGTCCGGCGGCACCTGCGTGAACGCGAGCTGCGCGGCCTGGCCCGCGGAGATTTGAAACGGCGCGCTCGTCGCCGGCTGGTAGGTGCCGCTCGGGTCGGTCGCGGTCAGCGTGTAGCTGCCGGCGCGCGCCGCCAACGCGAGCTCGGGAAAGCTGGCTGCGCCGTTGTTGGCCGACGCGAGCGCGCCCGCGAGCGTGCCACCGCTCGCGGTCAGCTGCACCGCGCTCAGCGTGCTCACCGTCACCAAATTGCCGCCCGAATCCTCGACGGAGACGGTGACCGGCGGCGCGATGGCCGCGCCCGACTGCGCGTCGCTCGGCTGCTGCGTGAACGCGAGCTTCACGCCCGGGCCGGCGGAGATCGCGAAAGGCTTGCTGGTCGCGGGCGCGAGCTGCCCGCTCGTCGCCGTCAGCGTGTAGCTGCCCACCAGCGCATTGAGCGAGAGGCCGGTGAACGTGGCGACGCCGGCCGCCATCGTCGGCGCAGGTTGGGTGAGCGTGCCGCCGCTCGCGGTCAGCGCGATGGCGTTGGTGGCCGAGAGGATCACGTGCCCGGCCGCGTCCTCGACCGCCACCGACACGGGCGGCGCGATCGGGCTGCCCGACGCGGTGTCCGAAGGTTGCTGCACGAACGCGAGCTGCGCGGGCGGGCCGAGCACGGTGAACGTGCTCCAGCTGCCTTGCCCCGCCGCGGTGAGGATGGAGATGTCGCCGCTGGTCGCGCCGTCGGGCACGGTGGTGGTGAACTGCGTCGCGCTGCCGCTCACGGTGAAGGCCGATGGCGCGCCGTTGAATGTCACCGTGTTCGCGTTGTTGAAGTAGAAGCCGGTGCAGACGACGGTGTCGCCGACCGAGCCCGAGGTCGGCGTGCAGGCGGTGATGACCGGGCCGGGCACCTGCGAGAGGCCATCGTGGCTGCACGCCGCCAGCGCGAGCGACGCGAGGCCAGCGAGCGCGGCGAGCAGAGTGCGCGAGAGGGGCAGCGCGGACCAGGGCGAACGGAGCTTCGGCTCGGCACCAAAAGTCATGGGACCTCGGAGCGGGGGGGACACGCCGGGCGCGCGCGTGCGGCGGCCACTCTCGCACGAAGCAGCCGGTGAGCCGCGCAGGGAAATCGCGCCGGTCCTGAGCCCGGCCGTTCACGCGCGCTACGCCGGAGCGGCGCCTTGCACCAGCCCGAGCTTGCCCGCGGTGTCGAGCGCGCTCGCGCTGGGGAAGCGCAGCACGAACTCCGTCCCTTCGCCGATGCGGCTCTGCACTTCGATGGTGCCGCCGTGCCCTTTGACGATGCGCTGGGTGATGGCGAGCCCCAAGCCCGTGCCCTTGGTCTTCGTCGTGTAGAACGGGATGAAGATGCGGTCCTTCGCCTCTTCGGGGATGCCCGCGCCGGTGTCCGAGAAGCGCACCTCGACGAGGTCCGCGGCGTAGCGCGGGAGCGCGTCGGACAAGGCCATCTCCAGCGGCTGCACGGGCCGGCGCGTGCGCACGGTGAGCGTGCCGCCGTCGGGCATCGCCTGGAACGCGTTGAGCGCGAGGTTGATGAACACCTGCTTGAGCTGCTCCGCGTCGCCGAGGATGGGCGGCAGCTGCTCACCCAGCTCGCTCTGCACGCGGATCCCCTCGGGCAGCGACGCCTCGAGCAGCTTGAGCGTGCGCGCGATGACATCGTTGAGGTCGGTGGGCTGGAAGCGATCGCTGGTGCCGACGCCGGGGAACGGCCGCGAGTAGTCGAGGAACTGCGCGACCACGCCGTCGAGCCGGTTCACCTCCTCGACGATGATGCCGAGGATCTCGCTGTCGCCCGGCGGGAGCTGCTTGGGGTCCAAGTACTGCGCCGCGCCCTTGATGGCGCCGAGCGGGTTGCGGATCTCGTGCGCGAGGCCGGCGGCCATCTCGCCGAGAGCGGCCAGGCGATCGCGCTCCTTCATCCGCTCGTAGAGCCGGCTGTTCTCGATGGTGATGGCGGCCTGATCGGCGACTTCGAGCATCGCCGCCAGCTCGTCGGAAGCGAACGCCTCGGCGACGCGGTCGTCGAGCAAGCAGAGAAAGCCGACCACGCGCTGGCCCGCCATCAGCGGGATGGCGACGCCCGCGCGCATCGCCGCCATCGCCGCGCCGATCTCGGAGAGGCGCGCTCGCTCCTCGGCGAACGCGGACGGCTTGCCCGCCTCCTTGGGGGGCTCGCTGGTGCTGCCCTCCTCGGGCTGGCGCGGCTCGACCTCGTCGGGCAAGAGCGCGCGCAGCTCCACCAGGCGCCGCTCGACCAGCTCGACCAGCAGCGCCTTCTGCCCCTGCAGCGCGCTCTGCACCAGCGCGCCCACCGTCGCGAGATCGATGTACGGCGCCGGCGCCGGTCCGCGGTGATCGAGCCGCTTGTAGCCGAGCCCGTCGTCGGCGAGCAGGTAGAGCGACGCGTGCGTCACCCGCCGCGTCTCATAGAGCCCGTCGAGCACCACCTGCGCGAGCTGGCGCACGTCGACCACCGCCGCCGCTCTCGCGCGCAGCGCGTGCAGCGCCATCACCAGCTGGTGCCGCTCGGCGAAGAAGAGCGCGAGCACCCGCTCCTCGACCTTCGCCTTGAGCGGCTCGAAGAGAATCAGGATCACGAACGACGCGACCAGCGTGTTGAAGAGGAACGGGCCGGTCGAGCCGCCGCTGGTCCAGCGCACGAGCAGCCCGTAGATCGCGGCGAGCACCAAGCCCACGCTGGCGAGCACGACGATCTTTCCCAGCAGCTCGTTCAAGTCGAGCAGCCGGTGGCGCTGGATGGTCTGCGAGAGGAAATACAAATAGACGGTGAGCGCGACGTTCGCGAACGGCGGCGGCGGCCAGTGCGCCATTTGCAGGAGAAGCTCGCCGAAGGTCAGGCCCACGCAGAGCGCGGCGCCGACCCAGAGATAGAACAGCCGCGCGCGCTCGGTGCGGCTCTGCGCGCGGCGCATGCGCGCGTAGAGCAGCGAGACCGAGGCGGTCAGCTGCAGGAAGACGGCGCCGCCCACGGCGATTTGAGCGGCGGGCACCAGCGCGAACGGCGAGATGGCGAGCGCGAGCGTGAGCGCCGCCGTCGCGTAGGCGAGCCGTTGCAAGAACGCGCCGCGCCGGCTGGTCTCGCCCTGGAATTCGAAGAGGAACGCGAGCACCGCCGCCGGCACCGCGCCTGCGGCCGCCATCGTCAGCCGGTGCCAGGCCGGCGCGTGCAGCACGCCCTGGAGAAAGTCGCCCAGCTCGTAGGCGAGGATGGAGAAGTTGAGGAACGCGAAGGCGGTCCAGAGGCGGGTCCGCCCTTGCCGCAGAAGCATCGCGAGCGCGAGCGCGAGCGAGACGACGGCGGCGAGGAGTGCGCTCTGCGTGCGTGCGTCCATCGAGCGGACTTCAATAGCAGCGAGCGCGCGCAGGAGCGAGCGTGAACCCGCCGGTCTCCAATGCCTCTCCGCCCGCGCTCGGGCCTGCTGGCTGCAGCGCTCTTAGTGGTACGGCGCCCAGCAGTTCGCGGTGTTCGCGATGTCGAGCGTCACCCAGGTGCCGGCGGTCGTCCCGCCGCTGGAGTACGGCGATTGGCTGAGCACGATGATATCTGGCGTTCCATCTCCATTCATATCGTGCGTGGCCAGCGGCCCGGGCATCGCGCCGGAGGGGAAGCTGGCGCTGGCGGAGAAGGTGCCATCTCCCCGTCCGTAGAGAACGCTGATGCTGTTGCTGCCCTGGTTGGTCACCACGATGTCGAGGTGGCCATCGCCGTCGAAGTCGCCGACCGCGAGGTTGCTCGGGCCGGACCCGACCGGATAGGCCACGGCGACGCCGCCTGGCTGCGCGCCGAACGGCGCGGCGCGGACGCTGGTGCCTGGCATCACCACCACATTGCTGGTCCCGTCGCTGAAAGCGAGGTCTCCCCCCGGATTCGATTCATTGAACTGCGCCGTGATCAGCCCGTAAGACGCAACCTGATAGTTGGCAATCGAATTGGTATCGAACCAGCCGCTGCCGTCGCCGAAGAAGATCGATATTCCATTGGTTGCATTCGCGTTCGCCACCGCGACGTCGAGTTTGCCGTCGTGATCGAAGTCGCCAATGGCCAGCGACGTGGGGGTCCCGCCGAGCGCGTAGCTGTTGTTCATCGCGAACGTTCCTGCATCCGAGCCCAGCGCGAGCGCGAACAGGTCGGTGGTGAGGACCGCCAGGTCGGGGAATGCATCGTTGTTGAAGTTGCCGGAGCCCAGCGCCGCGATCGCGGTGAGGCCAGCATCGTTGAGCGAGACGGCCGGTGGCCTGAACGTGCCCGCGTCGTTTCCAAGTAGGACCGTCACGCCGATTCCGGTCGTGCCAATTCCGTTGCACGCGGTCGTGGCCACCGCGAAATCGATATAGCCGTCGCGATTGAAATCTCCCGAGACGAGTCCGTTCTGCGCGGTCACGTTCTTGTTCCGGGTCGCCGGATTGCAGCCGACTGCGCCGGCGTCGACGGCAGCCAGCAGCCCTCCGTCGCCATCGCCGGCGAGGATGGCCGCGTATTCCATCTGCGGTGTGCCCAACGATTGCGACAGCGACATCACGAACAGGTCTTGCTTGCCATCGTGGTTGATATCGCCGACGGCGACCGCTCCATATATGCCGGGCACCGCGGCGGCGATCTGCGTGGTGGTGATCTGTCCTGCGCCGTTGCCGCTGGCGATGCGCAGCTCCTGATCGCTTCCGCTGGAGGAGAGAATGTCGGCGAACCCATCGCCGGTGAAATCAGCGATCGCAAGACCGGTGGGAACTCCTCCGCCGAACGCGTAGGCGCCGCCATCATCTCCGTTGGAGCTGGCGAGGGGGACTCCGGCGTCCGAAAAGCTATAGTCCGCGAACAGGCCTTCATTGCCGTTCGCATAGCTGCTGTTGCCGCCGGAAAGCACACGGTAGCCGGCCGTGATGAGCTCGGATATGCCGTCATGATTGAAGTCGGCCGCCGCCAACAGGGAGGTGCCGGGGTATCCTGAATTGAAATAGGTGGTCGCGGTGCCGAAGGCGCCCGTTCCAGTGCCGAGGAGCACGGAGAACCCGTTTTCAGCGCCCGTCGCGATGTCCGGTTTGCCGTCGCCATTGAAGTCGCCAATGGTCATCCATCCTGCGCTCGCGGCCTTGGATGAGGCCGGCAGGAACGTCTGGCCTCCGCTGTTGATCAGGATATCGACCGTGCCGCCAGCGTTGTTGACGGCGAGATCGGGATATCCATCTTTGTTGAAATCGGCGGTAGCGATTTGGTACGGCGAGGGTCCGGCGCTGTAGCTGACCGGGGCGAGGAACGTGCCCGCGTCGGTGCCGTTGAATACTTCGACGACGCCGTTGGATATGACCGCGATATCCTGCCAGCCGTCGCGATTGAAATCGGCGATCGCGAGCGAGGTCGCGCCCACGCCGGCGTCGTCGGTGCCGTAGATGACCGGAGGCTGGAACGTGCCCGCGTCGGTGCCGGTCATGATGCTCACGCCCAGCGTCGACAGCGCGGCCAGATCGGGGATGCCGTCGTGGTTGAAATCGGCGACGGCGACGCCCAGCGCAGGCGCGAGCGGGCCGGTGCTGTTGACAGGATAGTTGAGCGCGCTGCGATAGGTCCCATTGCCGGTGGCGAGCAGCACTTCAATTCCGGGCGAGTCGCCTGACGACGTCAAGGATGCATTGGCTGCCGCGATATCGGTCAACCCATCGCCGTTGAAATCGCCATACGCGAGCACGTTCGCGTTGGCCACGCTCGCGCTGGCCCGCAGCGTGGGTGCCTGCGAGAGCGCGCACGAGGGCGGGGCGAAGACGATCAGCTTCTGCATCGTGGTGCTGCCGAGGGTCGCGGTGACCGTCTGCAGTCCAATGCGGTTGCTGGTGATCGCCGCGCTGAACGCGCCATTGGCGTCGGTGGTGCCATTGAGCGGCTCCTGGTTCGCGCCTCCTGCGAGCGCGCTCAGCGTGCTCGCGACTCCGGCGCTGGCCAGAGAGAGAGCCTGGTTGCTGATGATGTTTCCGAACGCGTCGGCCACCAGCAGGTGCAGCGAGACGGAGTCGCCCACATAAGGCCGCGCCGGGTTGGCGATGAAGCTCGAGTGCGCCGCGTCCGCCTGGCCGGGCACGAACACGGCATTGGCGGTCAGCGTGAACAGCGTGTCGCCGGAGGCATCGAGCACCGCGGCGGTGACGACGTCGGTGCCGGGCCGTGTCGAGTAGAGGTTGCTCGAGGCCTGGTAGTTGCCGTTCAAGTCGGTGCGCCCGCAGTTCGCCAGCGGGGGATTGAGATTCCACGCGTCGCTGATGCAGACGCCGATGCCCGCGCTCGAGCTGCCGATGCTCTTGTCCGGTCCATATCCGCTGACGAGGTTGCCAAACTGATCGACGAGCGTGGCAATCGCGATCTGCAGCTGGCTGCCCGCCGGCTGCGGCGAGTTGGGCACGGCGAGGCTGGAGTTGGCCTTCACCGGCGGGCCCGCGACGAAGAGTAGGTTTGACGCCGTGAGCGCGCCCGCGGGAGTCAGGCTGAGCACGAATGCGTTCGCGGCTCCCCCGTAGACGGTGGCGGTCACGGTCTTCTCCTCGGCCTTGGTCGAGGAGAGCGCGGTGACCAGCACTCCTGCGTCATTGGTCATGCCCGCCGCGGGCGCGAACGTGTCGGCCGCGCCGTTGCCGCTGTCCGAGATGCCGAAGGTCACCGGCGCGTTGGCGACCAGGTTCTGGTTCGCATCGACCAGCGTGACGGTGAGGGGCGCGGTCGCGACACCGTCCGCGACCACGGGCGCACAGGAGGGGCCTGCGCTCCCGGCGCCCAGCGTGGGGGTGGCGATCGGGCAGTTGAACGTCCCGCCGATCGCCGCGCCCGGGTCGAACGCGACGGTGGTGCTCACGCTCAGGTTGTCGATCTGCGCGGTGATGGTCTGCGTGCCCGCGGTGGTGCTGGCGAGCGTCGCGAAGAACGTCCCGTCGGAGTCGGTGGTGCCCTCGGCGTGCGTCGGGTCGAGGAAGTTGGGGTTGAAGATGTTCCCCTTCGCCGCCGAGCCGGTGATGAAGACGAGCTGGTTCGAGATGGGGTTCGACTCGCTGTCGACCGCGAGCAGGGTCAGCGAGTAGGTGGTGGTGCCGTCGGCGACCATGGGATTTGCGGTCGGCGTCGCGATCAGCCGCGAGGCGAGCGAGGGCGGCCCGGGCACGAACGTGAGCGCGATGCTGGTGCTGCTCGCGCCCGAGTTGGCGGTGATGATCTTCGTCTCCGCGCGGCTCGAGGTCAGCTCCGCCGCGAAGCTGCCGTTGGTGTCGCTGGTGCCGCTGATGGTGCTGCCGGCGGTGAGGCCGAGCGAGACGAACGTGTTGTCGCCGCCCGAGGCCTGCAGCGTGATGGTCTGGCCGGGCAGGGCGTTGCCGTTGTCATCCTTGATCGTCGCGGTGATCACGTTGGCCGACGTGTTGTCGGCCACGCCCTGCGTCGGCGCGGCGAAGAGCGAGATCACCGGCGTGCGCAGGATGGCGACGAACGAGACGGAAGTGGAGACGAGCGCGCTGGCCGCGCCCGCGAGCGTCGCCGTGACCGTCTCGACCTGCGCGGTGTTCGAGGTGAGCGAGGTGATGAAGAGGCCGCCGTTGCTGGTGGTGCCGGTGATGCTCGCGCTGCCCGGCGTGCCGCTGGCGAACTGCGTGTCGGTGCCCGAGGCGGCCACCGTTACCGATTGGCCCGGCACCGGGTTTCCGTACGCGTCGTTGAGCAGCACGTAGAGGAGGATGTTGCCGCCCGGCGTGGTGCTGGGCGGGCTGGCGATGATCGATGACTGCGTCGCGCTGGGCGCGCCCGCGGTGAACGTCACCGATGCGCTGACGCTCATGCTTCCGATCGACGCGGTGACCAGCTTCGCTTCGGCCTTCGTCGACGCGAGCGCCGAGACGAAGACGCCGTCCGCGCCGGTCTTGCCCGTGATCGTCGCGCCGCCGGGAAGCCCCGAGGCCGCGAAGAGGTTCGCGCTGCCGGTCGCGCTCAGCTGCACCGTCGCGCCCGAGACCGCCTTGCCGTTCGCATCGCGCGCCGTGAAGATGAGCGCGCTGGTCGTGACCCCGTCCGCCACCAACAGCGCCGGCGTGGCGGTCAGCGTCGAGGTCTGGCTGCTGGGTTGTCCTGCGACGTCGAGCGTCCGGTCGTTGGAGCAGGCGTTGAAGCAGACAAGAGCAAGCAGCAGGCCCGCGACGGCAACGCGGTGGACGTTCATGAACACTCCAAGACAATTTGTGCAGAGAGGCGCGGGACACTCTCGTGCTTCCCTCGGCAAACTCAAGGAGGAGTTGTGCGGGTGAGTGCAGGGGGCACCGATCGTTGGGCTGTCTCGCTTGACGGCCACGCCGCGCGCGGCGACTCTCCCGCGCCGTGCCGAACGCCTCCGACCCGACTCGCGAAGCCGCCGCTGAATCGATCCTGCTCGAGGAGAGCCGTGGAGCTGTGCGTGCGCTCACGCTCAACCGCCCGTCGCAGCGAAACTCGCTCTCGCCGGCGCTGATCGCCGAGCTGCGCGCGGCCTTGCAGCGCGCGGACGCGGACGCTTCGGTGCGCGCGATCTTGCTCGCCGCGTCGGGGGAGAAGGCCTTCTGCGCCGGGGCCGATCTCGGCTCGGCCGCGAGCGCGGGCGAGGCCGGCCTGCTCGCCGCGCACGAGGGGCGGCGCGCCTACGCGATGCTGCTCGCGGAGATCGACAAGCTGGGCAAGCCGCTGGTCGCGCAGCTCGCGGGCACGGCTCTCGCGGGCGGGCTCGGGCTTGTCTGCGCCTGCGACTTCGCGCTCGCCGCCGACGACGTGAAGCTCGGCACGCCCGAGGTCGACGTCGGCATCTTCCCGTACATGGCGCTCGCGCCCATCCTCCGCTGCGTCGGTCGCCGCGCCGCTTTCGACCTGACCTTCACCGGCCGCAAGGTCGACGCGCGCGAGGCGCAAGCGCTGGGCCTCATCACGCGCGCCGTGCCCCGCGCGGAGCTCGTCGCCGAGACCGACCAGCTGCTCGCGCAGCTCTGCAGCAAGAGCCCGGTCGCGCTGCGCCTGGGTCGCCGCGCCTTCCGCATCGCCGATTCGATGAGCTACGACACCGCCCTCGAGTCGCTCGCGTCGCAGCTGTCGCTCAACGCGCTCGCCGAAGACGCGATGGAAGGCATCGGCGCCTTCCTCGAGAAACGCTCGCCGAGTTTTTCCGGCCGCTAACCGTCGCTTTCCCAAAGTCCGAGAAGAGGCACCATGTCCGATCCCGTCATCATCACCTGCGCCCTCACCGGCGTCCTCGCCACCCGCGCGCAGTGCCCGTGGGTCCCGTACACGCCCGCCGAGATCGCCGAGGAGGCGCGCCGCGCCTACGAAGCGGGCGCAGCGGTGGTGCACATCCACGCGCGCACCGACGAGGGCGGGCCCACCTTCGAGCCGGCCATCTACGCCGCCATCCGCCAGGAGATCGAAGCGCGCTGCCCGGTGATCATCAACTTCTCCACCGGCGGCGCCGGCCCGATGGAGTCGCGCGTCGCGCACATCCGCGAGGTGAAGCCGCCCATCGGCGCGCTCAACATGGGCTCGATGAACTACGCGAAGTACAGCCCGAAGCGGAAAGGGTTCGTCTTCGAGTTCGTCTTCGAGAACCCGTTCAGCGACATTAGTTATCTTTTGAAAGTAATGAACGAAGGCAACGTCAAGCCCGAGCTGGAGACGTTCGATGTCGGCCACGTCACCTCGGTCACGCCGCTGCTCGATCTGGGCCTGCTCAAGGCGCCGCTCGACTTCTCCTTCGTGATGGGCGTGCTCGGCGGCATCCGCGCCAACACCGAGAACCTCGTCACGATGGCGCGCGAGGCGCAGTCGGTCGCGCCCGGCTGCACCTGGAAGGCGTTCGGCGTCTCGCACGAAGGCTGGCGCACCACCGGCGCGGCGCTCGCGCTCGGCGGAAACGTGCGCGTCGGCCTCGAAGACAATTTCTATCTCGACGTCGACGGCAAGGAGATGGCCAAGAGCAACGGCGATCTCGTCGCCAAGGCCGCCCGCATGGCCCGCGACATCGGTCGCGAACCCGCGAGTGTTGAAGTCGCGAAGAAGCTTCTCTCCCTGGCCTGATCGTAGAGGTCGCGCGAGGCGCGGGCAGCCGCGGGCACGAGAGGGTGGTGTCCGCGCGAGTTCCGCAGTCGACTCCTCCGACGTGCTCTTGATCCACTTTTTGCGCCCAGAGCGAGGACCTGTCCGAGCCCGGCCACCACCCTCCCGTGCCCGCGGCGTACTTGACACACCTCGCCACGCGAACTCTAAGGAGCCTCATGTCGAATGTCGTGATCGTCGGGGCCCAGTGGGGCGACGAGGGCAAGGGCAAGATCGTCGACCTGTTCACCTCGTGGGCGGACGCGGTCGTGCGCTACCAGGGCGGCGCGAACGCGGGCCACACGCTGGTGGTCGGCGGCGTCAAGACGGTGCTGCACCTGGTGCCGAGCGGCATCCTGCACGCGGGCAAGCGCTGCTACATCGGCAACGGTCTGGTGGTCGACCCTGACGCGCTGGTCGAGGAGATCGAGCTGCTCAAGGCGCGCGGGCTGCTGCAGGATCCGCAGCAGCTGATCGTCAGCGAAAACGCGCACGTGATCCTGCCGTACCACAAGCGGATCGACGCGGGCCGCGAGAAGGCGAACGGAGGCAAGGCGGCCATCGGCACCACCGGCCGCGGCATCGGGCCGGCCTATGAAGACAAGGTCGCGCGCCGCGGAATTCGCATCCGCGATCTGGCGCGGCCAAAGACGCTGCGCGAGAAGCTCGCCGCCCGGCTCATCGAGGCGAACGCGCAGATCCAAGCGCTCGGCCAGGAGCCGGTCGAGCTCGAGCAGATCCTCGCGCTCGCGCTCGCGCAGGGCGAGAAGATCTTGCCCTACGTGGGCGACGTCTCGCGCGCGGTCGCGCACGAGATCGAGAAGGGCAAAGCGGTCCTCTTCGAGGGCGCGCAGGGAACGCTGCTCGACGTCGATCACGGCACGTATCCGTTCGTCACCTCGTCGAACACCGTCGCCGGCTACGCGGTGGTCGGCTCGGGCCTGGGGCCCACCGCGATCGATCAGGTCATCGGCATCACCAAGGCGTACACCACGCGCGTCGGCAACGGCCCGATGCCGACCGAGCTGAGCGACGCGACCGGCGAGCGGCTGCGCACGGTCGGCGCGGAGTTCGGCGCCACCACCGGCCGCCCGCGCCGCTGCGGCTGGCTCGACGCGCTGGTGCTCCGCTATGCCGCGCGGGTCAACGGGCTCTCCGGCCTCGCGCTCACCAAGCTCGATGTGTTGAGTGGCATCGATACATTGAAAATAGCGACGGGCTACGAGCTCGCCGACGGCAAGACCACACAAGAGTTCCCCAACGACCTCGAGGTGCTCGCCGAGGCGCGGCCCCTCTACGAGGAGCTGCCCGGTTGGAAGGAGCCGCTCGGCGACCTGCGCGAGTACAGCGAGCTGCCCGACAACGCGCGCCGCTACATCGAGCGGGTCGAGCAGCTGGTCGGGGTCGAGGCGATCGCCGTCTCCGTCGGCGCGGATCGGGCGCAGACCATCGTGCGCAAGAATCCGTTCCGTCACGCGTAGAGCGCCGTGCCGAAGCCGACCTGGACAGGCAGCGGAATCGTCGAGGGGGTCGGCATCTCGATCAACGGCAGCGGGCCCCGCGTGGTCCTGCCGCCGCAGCGTGGACGGATCATCAACGACGAGGCCGAGCGGGATCGCGAACGTGAAGCGCGCGCCCGCTCGCTCGGCGAAACGCAGTCGAAGGAGGCTCCCGTGGCAGAAGCTGTCATCGTCGATGCAGTCCGCACCGCGCGCGGCAAGCGCAAGGGTTCGTTCTCCCCGCTGCACCCGGTCGACCTCGCCGCGCAGACGCTCAACGCCGCGCTCGAGCGCTCGGGCGCGCAGGCGAAGGACGTCGACGACGTGATCCTCGGCTGCGTCTCGCAGGTGGGCGAGCAGGGCCTGAACATCGCGCGTGGCGCGGTGCTCGCGGCGGGCCTGCCCATCGAGGTCCCGGGCGCCACCGTGAATCGCTTCTGCGGCTCGGGCCTGCAGGCGGTGAACTTCGCGGCGCAAGCGGTGATGAGCGGCGCGGCCCAGCTGATGATCGGCGGCGGCGTCGAGCACATGACCCGCATCCCGATGGGCTCCGATGCACTCGGCGGCGACGGCCCCGCTTCGCCCGGCCTGATGAAGGCCTGGCCCGACCTGGTGCCGCAGGGCATCTCTGCCGAGATGATTGCGCAGAAGTGGGGCTTCACGCGGCGCCAGTGCGACGAGTTCGCCGCGCAGAGCCAGGCGAAGGCCGCCACCGCCATCGCCGAGGGGCGCTTCGCCAAGGAGATCGTTCCCATCCAGGTGCCGCAAGAGGGCGGCGAGGTGCGCACGATCGATCGCGACGAGCACCCGCGCGCCGGCACCACCGCCGATACGCTGGCGGCGCTCAAGCTCTCGTTCCGCGAGGACGGCGTGCTCACCGCTGGCAACAGCTCCGGCATCGTCGACGGCGCCTCCGCGGTGATCATCGCGAGCAAGTCGCGGGCGCGCGCGCTCGGCCTCAAGGCGCGGGCGCGCATCGTCTCGATGGCGGTGGCGGGCAGCGACCCGGTGTTGATGTTGACCGGGCCCATCCCCTCGACGCGCAAGGCGCTCGCGCTCGCCGACCTGTCCATCGCGGACATCGATCTCTTCGAGATCAACGAGGCCTTCGCGCCGGTGCCGCTGGTGGTGGCGCAGGAGCTGGGCATCCCGATGGAGAAGATCAACGTGAACGGCGGCGCCATCGCGCTCGGCCACCCGCTCGGCGCCACCGGCGCGATGCTGCTCGGCACCGCGCTCAACGAGCTCGAGCGGCGTGGCGAGCGGCGCGCGCTGATCACGCTCTGCATCGGCTACGGGATGGGCATCACCACCATCATCGATCGCAAGTTCGATTAGTTGCGATCGCAACCATTCCGGCGCGAAGGTCACCGGGGTTGTGCCCGGGAATAATCGGCCGCACTCGATTCTTGACGTTCCTGACTTTTGAGACGAGGCTCCGCCCTCGGAGCGACCTACCATGATCCTGCGCCTAGCCCCTTTGCTCGCGACTCTCTTCCTCAACGGCGTCAACATCGAGGGTGTCCGCGGCCAGTCCTTCGAGAAGTGCCGCTCGGTCAAGGTCGACGAGCGCGGCGATGTCTACCTCGACTGCCCCGGCTACCAGGTCGAGTCGCCCACCGGCGGCGGCGCTGCCACGGCCGCGCCTCCCGCGGCGCTCACCAAGCAGTACTGGCTGGTGACCGAGCAGAAAGACGCCGCGCTCGCGCAGTACGATCTCGACATCTTCATCAACTCCAAGTGGGTCCGGAAGGTGAAGTCGAGCGACGACCAGATCGTCATGGACATCACCAAGCTCCTGCAGCCGGGCGCCAACAAGGTGCTCATCGCCGCGACCAAGCACGTCGAGGGCGGGCGCCGCTCCACCTCGGCGGGCGCCTACTTGAAGGTCATCGTCGGCGAGGGCTCGTCGGGCGGCGGCAACGTGATGATCGACGCGCCCATGCTCGACTACAAGCGCTCCGCAGCCGAGACCGAGAACGTGAACGAAGAGTTCACGTTGCAGGCTCGCTAGCTGGAACGATCGAGACGAAAACATGCTGCTTGAGGATCCGTCGCGCACGCACGTCGCTTCGGTGGCGTCCGTCGTCGATCTGTTCGAGTCGACCAACCAGCCGCTGGTACAGCCGAGCGGGCGCGCCGCGCAGCCGGCGCAGGCGGCCATCGTCGCGCTCGACGAGGAGGGCGAGCGCCGCGTGCTGGTGGTGCTCACGCTGATCCAGTCGCAGGAGAACGTCATCTACGCCTCAACCGAATCGATCGCGACCGGCCAGCTCTCGCACGCGGTCGACGAGGCGATGCTCTTTGCCGAGAGCATGGGCTTCATCCTCGACGGCACCGGCTGGCCGCAGATGGACCGCAGTTCGCGCGAGCAGCTGGCGGCGCGGCTCGCGGCGTTTCGCGCGCCGTCGCTCAAGCAGAAGCTCTCCACCGCCGAGCGCAAGCCGTCGACCGATCCGCTCGCGCAGGTGGCGCGCCTCTTCGCGGCGTTCGGGGTCGCGGCGGCGCTCGGGCTCGCTGGCTGCGGCGGCCCGACCGCGGAGCAGCGCGAGAAGTCGGCCGAGATCCACTACGACCTCGGGACCAACTCGATGAACGCGGGCGACGCGCAGGCCGCGCTCGCCGAATATCTGCAGGCGGAAAAAGACAACCCGGACATGCCGCAGATCCACAACGCGCTCGGGCTGCTCTACGGCTTCTCGCTCGGCCGGCCGGTCGAGGCGGAGAACGAGTTCAAGCAGGCGCTCGATCTCAAGGACGTCTTCTCCGAGGCGGAGACCAACTACGGCGCGTTCCTTCTCTCGCGCGGCCGCTTCGCCGACGCGATCCCGCACTTCCAGAAGGCGATCAACGATCCGCTCTACGGCGCGCGCACGCTGGCCGAGTGCAACCTCGCCTGGGCGCTCTACAAGACCGGCGCGACCGACCGCGCGGTGGCGCAGCTGCGCGCGGCGTTGCTCGTCGCGCCCAAGTACTGCAAGGGCTGGCGGCAGCTGGGCGCCATCTTCGCGGAGAAGGGCTCGCTCGACGACGCGCTCGACGCCTACACGCGCTACGCCGACGCCTGCCCGGACGCGGCCGACGCGCAGCTGCAGGAGGCGTCGATCTTCGCGCGCCAGGCCAAGGCCGAAGATGCGCGGCGCTCGCTGAACAAGTGCGTCGACCTCGGCAAGGACAAGGATCCGAACACGGCGGCCGAGTGCCGCAAGCTCCTGCGCGGCATGGGAGCGCCGTAGTGCGAGAGGTGTTGAACGCAAACCATCTCGCGCCGCTCGCCCGCTGGTCGCGCCGCCGGAGCGGCGCTTGATCGACAGCACGCACAGCTTCGGCGCCTGGCTCAAGCGCAGCCGCGAGCTGCGCGCGCTCACGCTCGACGAGGTGGTCCGCGAGACGCGCCTGCCCGCGCGCGTGGTCGAGGCGCTCGAGGAGAACGACACCTCGGTGATGGCCGATCGCTCCTACGCGCTCCAGTACGTGCGCGCGGTGGCGCTCGCGATCGGGCTCGACCCCGAAGAGGTGGCGCTGCGCTACGAGGAGTGGCTGCTGCAGCTGCCGCCGACCACGCTGCCGCCGCCGCCGCGCGAGCCCGCGCCGCTCGAGCGGGCGATGCGTCCGTTCGAGCTGCTCTGGAAGCTGCCGAGGAAGATCTCGCGCGACCCGATGGTGTGGGCGGTGCTGATTGCGACCGTCGCGACGTGTGCGATCATTCTCTTGTGGAAGAAGTAGCGGCGTAGGTCGGCCGCGGACCCGACCCCTTTTTCCGTGCTCGCTGCTCGGTGCCCGCAGAGGGCACCTGCGCGGCTGCGTTCGGTAAAAAGGGTTCGGGCTCCGCGGCCTCGCTGCTTCGTTCCAAAGGAAGCGGCGGGCGTCGCGGCGTTCGAATCGCGGGCTGGGAAAAGGCGACGGGTTCAGCGCACTCGTCGGCGGCTCAAGGGGATGCGAGAGTGGGACCAGACATGAGCGACGATGCGCTGCCGTTTCCGGAGAGCCTCTGCCATCGCTGCGCCGCTCCGCCGCGATACGTCCGCGGCGCGAACAGTCTGTTCATTCTCTGCCCGCTGCTCCCCAACAAGTATCCGCCGCAGCCGGTGCGCCGCTGCGCGCTCTTTCGCGCCCAGCCGCAGGTCGAGGTGGAGCCGTCCGGAGAGGGAGAGGGCTGAGCCGCGCTCGAGGCGCCAGGCGGCGCGCAGCACGGCGGTGAAGAGGCGCAGGCCGGCGCGCAGCTCGTGCAGCGTCAGCGCGAGCGTGGAGGGCGTGCGCCCGATCGGTTGCATCCCAACCCTCTTGCGCGCCGCGCTCCCCATCGGCCGCCCCGCCCTTCTCAGTGCACGCGGCGGTAGACGCCGACCACCACGCCGATGATCTGCGTCTCGCGAAAATCCTCGCGCGCGACGTAGATGGGCTTGAGCCGCGGGTTCGACGGCTGGAAGCGGATGCGATCGCCCTCGGGGTAGTAGCGCTTGACGGTCGCCTCCTCCTCGATGAGCGCGACGACGATCTCCCCCGGCGTCGCGTGCAGCTGCTTGCGCACGAAGATGTAGTCGCCGTCGAGGATGCCGTCGCCGATCATGCTGTCGCCGGTGACCTTGAGCGCGAAGACCTTGCGGGCCGAAGCCTTGTCGCCGAGCAGGAAGCTGTCGATGCGCACGTGGTCGGTGATGTTCTCCTGCGCGAGGATGGGCGCGCCGGCGGCGACCTTGCCGACCACCGGGATCTCGAGGATGTCGCCGAGATCATGCAGCTCGAGCTCCGGCGCGCGCCGCAGGGAAGGGAAGCGGCCGGCCGGCTGCTGGAACGTCCCGCGCGGCTCGTGCGCGTCGTGGGCCGGCTCGGCCTCGTCGTCGGGGAGCAGCCGCGCTGTCGCGGCGCCGCCGTCGATCACCGAGAGCGCGCGGCTCTTGAGCTCGCCGCGAAGCAGGTACCCTTTGCGCTCGAGCGCCTTGAGGTGGTCGTTGACCCCGTTGGTCGAGCGGATGCCGAACGCGATGCCAATCTCGCGGATGGTCGGAGGGTATCCTTGCTGCTGGATGCTCTCCTTGATGAAGGTGAGAATCTTCTGCTGGCGCTCGGTGAGGGTCTCGGACATGGGCCGCTTTCGTTCGTGGGGCACCTGAACACCCGAAGCCCACGCTACTGAACAGGTGCGCACTGGTCAAGTTTTCAGCTACACGGAGCGCGCGGGGGAGCGGTGGAGGCGGCCGTGCTCGGACAGGTCCTCGCTCTGGGCGCAGAAAGTGGATCAAAAGGACGTTGGTTGCG
>Ga0302196_10000227_pt1 | contig 56259 bp, 51 predicted proteins | sample II_Bog_N1_3_FD_198794 | JGI IMG/M metagenome (GOLD analysis project Ga0302196, IMG submission 198794) | Peat permafrost microbial communities from Stordalen Mire near Abisko, Sweden - II_Bog_N1_3 | ecosystem: Environmental > Terrestrial > Soil > Wetlands > Peat | place: Sweden: Abisko... | reverse complement strand
ACGGTCACCCACGCCACCTTCTGCACCGTCGTGTCGTACTTGCCGACGACCAGGTCGCCGTAGAGCGCCTGGATGCCGTTCGCGGGGTCGACCGCGGCGTCGTTGTAGCCGGCGACCCAGATCGTGCCGTCCGCGGCCTTGGCGATCGACGTGTAGGTTCCAACGAGGCCCTGCGGCAGCGGGGGACCGCACGGCTGGTTGCACTGCGGGCCGCAGACCGGCCCGGCGTCTTCGACGACGAGGGCGCCGTCCGGCTCGAAGACCGACGCCCCGGTGTCCTTGCCGGCGTCGCTCCCGCCGCCGTTGTTGGTCTCCGCGCCCCCGCCGCTTCCGCATGAGCACCCCTGGCTCGTCGATGCGACGGCGACGATCGAGCCGAGGGCGAGGACCGCCGAGGCGGCGCGCGAGGTCCGTCGTCGCGCGAAGAGGGCGGCGAGCCCGGCCAGGCCGAGCACGATCGCCGGCCAACCGCTCCCCGACTGCGACGCGGCCGTGCACCCTTGCGCGCAACCGCCGGTGACCGGGAGGGTGGGATCGGGGCGTCCGCGGATCAGCTGGGGGCTGATCTTGCCGATGTTCCCGACCTCGTCCTGCACCTCGATGTCGATCGCGCTGATGCCCGACCCGATCTGCGCCTGCGCGAGCGGCATCCACTCGGTCCACTCGCCGACCTTGCCCGTCGTATCCGTCCCGCGGGTCCGGGCCGTGAGCGAGGCCACGGGGCTCACGATGTCCCAGGCGTCGATGACGAAGCCGCTGGGGGCCGTGTCCGACTCATCGACCGTCACGTTCGGCGGCAACACGTCGATCGTGAAGGGGAGCTGCGCCGGCGTCGGGTCCTGCGACGCCTGCTTGCCGACGACGCGCGCGCTCACCTGCAGGACGTGCTTGGCCTGCATGTAGAGCATCGGGTCCTTGATCGTCACGTCGCGCCCCTGGGCCCACTCGCTCCACGTCCCCTTGTCGAGCCGCCACGAGTACTCGACGGCCTGCGCGCCGTCGTCGGCGGGGGAGCCGAACATCACGTGAAGCGACGGAGCCGTCTCCGGGCTCACCGTGTTGAGCTTCATCCCCTCGGGGTGCACGGTGAGCTCCGCCAGACTCACGGTCGTGTCGATCACCGGCATCTCCTGCGCGGTGGCGGTCGTGAGGTCGCCGAAGAGGCCGATGAAGGTCTGGCTCCCGTTGGTCAGCTCGCGGATGCCTCCGGTGGGGAAGTTGAGCCCGAGGCCGTAGCTGGCGAGCGCGCTGCCGGGGTTGATCGGCGAGAAGCCGCTTCCGATCAGCTGACCCACGAGGCCGCCGATGATCGAGCTGAGCGCGTTGGCGACGTTCGTCGGGTTGTCGGTGATGAGCACGTTGTTCGAGAGCACGGCGTTCGCGAGCGTGAGCGTGCCGATGGCCGGGAGGATCCCGGCGCTGCTGCTCGTCAGATTCACCGGGATGGTGAGATCGGCCGTGTACGTGAACGCGCGGATGTAGCGGTCCTCGCTCCACGTGTAGAAGTCGATCGCGAAGCTCTTCATCAAGATCGACATGAGCGGCGACGTGGTCAGGTTCGAGCCATCGCCGAGCGTGATGATCGGCGCCTGCTGCGGCCGCGTCGTGATCGCCATCGCCGCCCCCTTCTCTTCGAAGGTGAGGGTCTTCAGCGACGGAATGAGGAAGCTCACGAGGCCCGTGTTGAGCTCTTGCTCGCTGTCGGTCGTGATGCCGAGGCAGAGCAGGCCGCTGTTGTAGGCGCTGCCGAACGCGTAGTTCAGGAACAGGTTGTTGATCGCGATGCCGAAGTCGGGGCCCGGATCGCTGGTCGGCCAGGGCGCGGTGAGTGAATTGCCCGTGATCTCGTTCGGGAGAATGAGCCCAGTCGGGATCGGGTTCGCTGCGACGGGGACACAGTCGCTCTGGGGCGACGGGGTCGCGCCGCCGAGGAGGCCGAGCGTGAGGCCGCTGTTCGCGGGGTTCATCGCGCCGCCGCCGGCGAGCATGAAGTCGACCGCGCCGCTCGTGCCGGGCGAGATGCTCGCCAGGAGCGCGCCGAGGTTCATGTGCCCCTCGGTGCCGATCTCGATCGGGAGGCACGTCGTCGGGTCGGTGTTCAGCACGCACGTCGGCTCGCTGCCGTTGACGCCACCGTCGGCGAGCACGGTGGGGAGGCCGCCGTCACCGGGGTTCGTGCCGGTGGGGCAGGGGGGGTCGAGGGCCGCGTTCGCCTTGGTGCAGAGGTCCGTCTTCAGGAGGTTCTGGACCTCGCCGTTGATCGCCGTCTGGAGCGGCCCGACGACCAGGCCCGGGAGGATGCTGAGGATCGGGTTGCAGAGCACGTCGAGGATGCCGCAGCTGCTGCACAGCTGGAGATCGCTCGAGGAGATCGTGACGGAGACGGCCGCGTTGGCGGCGTCGATCATCGTGTACCCGGCGTGCGGCGCGTTCGGGTCGGCGACGAGCGGCAGGTTCACCGTGATCGGGAAGTTCGCGAAGTTCGCGTCCGAGACACCGCTCGAAGGACACGAACCGCCCGAGCCGACTCCGATGGCGATGGTTCCGACCGGCGTGCTGACCGGGAGATCGCGCACGCGGATGGGGATGGTGCCCGTCAGAGTGAGGTTGTCGGGGGTCGCGGTGCCGACCGTGAGGGCTGCGCTGCCGATCTCGATTTCGGCCACGCACTCGGGGGGGCTGCTCGTCGCGTTCGGGCCGTTCGGGCAGACCGTCAAGGAGACGCTGATGCCGATGACCGAGGTCGAGATGGTGTCGGTCGGGATGTCGAAGTCGATGACCCCCGGCGTGCCGCTTCGCCCGAGCAGGCTCGTGGCGAGCGTCCCGATGTTGGCGCTCAGGAACGCGAGCCCCTGCTGCGTCACGCGCGCCGAAGCGGCGTTCGGGATCGTGTTGGTACTCGGGAAGCCTGCCGGGAGCGGCTCGATGCCGCAGCTCGAACAGCCACTCGAGCATCCTCCGCCGCTACAGGACGCGATCAGAAGAAAGAGAACGACGACCAGCGCCTGCCGCCACCAAGAACGATGCATAGGGACCTCCCGAAAGTCGCGCGCGCGCAGACGGTTCCGCCTCACCCGGTCGTGCGATCCGCCGAAAAGAAGCGCGCTCAGGCGGACTTTGACGCCGCGCGCGAGGGAGGCGCCAGTGTCATCGGCGTCTCCGACGCGGCGGAAACGCAGTTAGGTAGGTAAGGTAGCCATGACGCGTGCCGTCAATATCAATCCGCGCGTCATGGTCGCGACTCCGACACGGGCTGGAGACGCGTGTGTCGCTCGGCGAGATGCGCGTCTCGGCGAAGGAGACACGCATCTCCGCGACGAGGACGCTTCTCTCCTCGGTGGAGACGTACATCTCCGTGGGGGAGACGTGTCTCTCCGCCGCGAAGACGCACCTCTCCGCGACGAAGCCACGCCTCTCCGCGGCGAAGACGTACCTCTCCGGCGCGGAGACGTTCATCCTCACCGCCGAGAGGCGTCTCCTGGTAGCGAAGACACGCATCTCGGCGAGCGAGATGCACCTCTCCGCGGCGAGGAGGCATGCTCTCTCCGGCGACACGTATCTCTACGTGCGAGTCGCGTGCAGCCCCGTCACGAGGAGGCATGCCCTCCTCGCAACGGCGCGCTCGAAACGCTGCGTTCTAGGCGCGATTCAGTCGGAAGCCGCGTCGCTCGCGTCGCTCCCGGCGTCGCTCGCAGGGGTACCGGAGTCAGTGCCCGCATCCACGTTGCTGGAACCGCCACCAAGGCAGTCGAGGTTCGGCCCGCCGTCCGGGCCGGATGTCGTGCCGTCGTTGATGTTCACCGCGGACGCCGCGAACGTCGCCGCGAGCCAGAAGGAGTCGTTGCAGCCTCCCGGCGCCTTAGTCGTTGAGCAGTAGTCGCCGGGGTACTTGATGCTCCCGTCGGCGTTGCGGCCGCAATACTTGAAGCCGGTCGCATCAGGTACGCCCTGCGAGTTCGTCAAGACGACGCAGAGGCTCTCGTTCAGCAGGTCGACCTTCACCGTGTCCGCCGTCTCGAGCGTGATGTACCCGGTGAGCGCCCCGTCGGTCTTCCACTTCGAGCAGTCGGTGTACTGATCGGTGCAGTCGCTGTTGAGCGCGCCCGGGTTGAAGCTGCCGACGCAGTTGCCATCGGGCGAGATCTGCATCCCCTCGATCGCGCCGTTGCTGATGGGGAGGGTGATGATGTTCCCCTGGTAGTAGATCGGGATGTTGAGCGTGGGGATCACGGTCGTCGTCGACCAGCTTCCGTCGCAGTTCTTCACCACGTTCCCGGTCGCCGGCCCGATCTGCAGGTTGCCCAGCGTCTTGTTCACGAAGCAGTAACCGGTCGTGAACGGGTCGCACGACCACGTTCCAGGCGTCGAGCCCGCGACGGGGTTCGGGAGGTCGCACGGCGGGGCGCCGCCGGTCTTGATCGTGCCCGTGCCGGCGTCGGGGCCGTCGGGCGTCACGCTGATCAGCCAGCTGAACGCGCCGGTGCCGACCTCTCCGCACTGCTTCTCGTTCATGTCGACGCCGTTCGTGACGACCGTGTTCTGGATGGTCGTGCTCGCGAGGTTCGGCGGGGCGGCGACGATGAGGCGGCGCATGCGGAAGTTCCACGGCCCGGCGGCGGGGTTGTTCGCCAGCGGCTCACAGCTTCCGGCGGCGACCGACGCTGCCTGGCACGCGGAGAGGCTGCACGCGGGGCTGGGCGGGGTCGTCGGGCAGAGCGACTCGACACCGTTGGCGGAGCCCGATTGCACGGCATCGTCGCACGCGGGATCGGGGATCGTGGCCGGCGGTGCGACGCACGCCTGTCCCGCGGTACCCGAGTACGAGGGACCGCCGTCGCACGACTGGGTGGTCCCCGAGTCGGTGAGAGTGTCGTCGTCGTCGCCGTCCGAGTTCGACGAACACGACGCGTTTCCAAGGCCTGCACAGGCGACCCCGATGCAGACAACCGAAAGCCCTAACGCCGCCCAACCCTTCATTGGAAGCCTCCCTCGCGAACCCTCAGACCAAAGACAACTTCGAAACGCTAGCAGACGGCCGCGCGGCGCCGCGCGTTTTGCGCGCGGTTTGTCATGATCGGCAGCTCAGGCCTCGTGGGCGAAGTCGAGCTTGCCCCCGTAGTCGACCAGCGCGCGGAACTGCTCGATGCGGCGCGCCACGTCCGCCGGCGTGAGCTTGGCCACCCGCGTCGTGCCGATTCCCTCGACGCAGAACGAGCCCAGCGCGGACGCGAAGAACAGCGCACGACGCATCGCGTGGGCCGACGTGTCGTCGTGTCGCGCCAGGTATCCCATCAGCCCCCCGGCGAACGAGTCGCCCGCGCCGGTCGGATCCACGACGTCCTCGAGCGGGTAGGCCGGGACGAAGAACGCACCGTGCGAGTCGAAGAGGAGCGCGCCGCAGTCACCGCGCTTGATGATGAGCTGCTTGGGGCCCCGGCGGAGAATCTCGGCCGCGGCGCGCGCGATGTTGTGGTGACCCGAGAGCTCGCGCGCCTCTTCGTCGTTGATGATGAGCAGATCGATCTTCCGGAGCAGATCGGCCAGCGCCTTGGGCTCGCCCGAGATCCAGAAGTTCATCGTGTCGGCGGCGACGAGCTTCGGGCGCTCCACCTGCTCGACGACCTCGAGCTGCAGGCGCGGGTGGATGTTCCCGCAGAGGACGTAGGGCGAGCTCTTGAAGGCGGCCGGGATCTTCGGCCGGAAATCGGCGAAGACGTTGAGCTGCGTGTCGAGCGTCGTGCGGCTCATGAGATCCGGCGCGTACCGCCCCTTCCAGCGGAAGGTGCGCCCGTTCGCGCGTTCGAGGCCGGCGGTGTCGATGCCGTGCGCCTGGAGCATCTTGACGTTCGCTTCGTCGAAGTCCGTCCCGACGACCCCCACGAGGCGCGTGTGGGTGAACAGCGACGCGGCGAGAGACGAGTACGTGGCCGCCCCACCGAGCACGTCCGGGAACGAACCCGTGGGCATCTCGAGGTCATCGAACGCGACCGAACCAACGACCAGAACTTCTTGCTTCAAGACGAGCCTCCAGAGGGATCCAAGAGCCAGGCGAGCGAAGCCCGCGCGCGAGGGGACATCACTTCGGGGGCCGTCATGATGGCCCCCTTGATGGCGCCGTGAGCACGACTCACGGCCGGGTCGGGGAGCGCGCGAGCGAGCGACGCGATGGCGCGGCGGGCGAGCGACACGTTCTTCTTCATGACGGCGAGCACGGCTTCCACCGTGACGTCTTCTTCCGACTCGTGCCAGCAGTCGTAGTCGGTCGCGAGCGCCAGCGTCGCGAAGGGGAGCTCCGCTTCGCGGGCGAGCTTCGCCTCCGGCATCGACGTCATCCCGATGACCGAGACGCCCCACGAGCGGTACACGAGGCTCTCGGCGCGCGTGGAGAACTGCGGCCCCTCGATGCACACGTACGTGCCGCCATGGTGCACCTTGCTCGAAGACTCCTCGGCGGCGACCGCCTCGGCCGCAGCCTTCTCGAGGCGCCCGGCGAGGTGGTGGCAGACCGGGTCGGCGAACATCACGTGGGCCGCGACGTCTTCGTCGAAGAACGTGGAAACGCGCCTCTTGGTGAGGTCGATGAACTGATCGACGACGACCAGATCGCCGGGCGCGATGTCTTCCTTCATCGACCCCACGGCGCTGACCGAAACGAGGTGCGTCGCGCCGAGTTTCTTCAGCGCGCAGACGTTCGCGCGGAAGTTGATGGCGTGCGGCGGAACGCGGTGGCCGCGACCGTGGCGGGGGAGGAAGAGGACGGTCGTGTCGCCGAGCCGCCCCCGGACGATGGTGTCGCTGGGGGGGCCGTAGGGGGTGTCGACGCGGACCTGCTCGACGTGGGTGAGCCCGTCGAGCTCGTACAAACCGCTCCCTCCGAGCACTGCCAGGGTGTGACTCATGACGAGGTGAACGCTTTATTCGGGTTTCGGAGGCGTACGCAAGAGCGCTTCGGCGAGATGTGCCCTCCGGGCGCGCTTCGACCGTTCGGCCAGGACGATGGCGGCGAGGTGGTCGAAGGCCCGCGGGAGGTCGTCGTTCACGATGACGTAGTCGAAGAGCGCGTAATGGTCGATCTCGCGCTTGGCCGCGGCGAAGCGCCTCTGAATGACCTCTTCGGTGTCGCTGGCGCGCGCCCGGAGCCGCTTCTCGAGCTCGTCCATCGACGGGGGGAGGATGAACACGCCGATGGCGTCGTGCACTTTCGCGCGGATCTGGCGCGCCCCCTGGTAGTCGATGTCGAAGATCATCCCGCGGCAGCCGGTGTTCTGCCGCGCCCGCTCGATCTCGCCGACCGACGTGCCGTACAGGTTGCCGTGAACCTCGGCCCACTCCACGAAGGCCCCCTCGGCGACGAGCTGGCAAAAGCGGTGGCGGTCGACGAAGTGGTAGTCGCGCCCGTCGACCTCGTTCGCGCGCGGCGGGCGCGTCGTATGCGAGACGCTGAAGCGCAGGTCGGGGTACCGCTCCTGGAGGAGCCTGGTGAGCGTGGTCTTCCCGGCGCCGCTCGGCGACGAAAGGATCAACAGCAGGAAATCGTGCGCCATCGTTCCGTCTTCACTCCACGTTCTGGACTTGCTCGCGCATCCGCTCGATTTCCGCCTTCACTTCCACGATGGCGTGCGAAATCGGCGCGTCGGGGCTCTTGGCGCCGACCGTGTTCGCCTCTCTTGCCATCTCTTGCAGGAGGAAGTCGAGCCGCCGCCCGATGGATTCGCTGCTCGAGATGAGCGAGGTGAACTGCGCGCAGTGGCTCTCGAGGCGCGTGAGCTCCTCGGCGATGTCGACGCGCTCGGCGAAGAGCGCGATCTCCTGCTCCAGCCGCCCCGGGTCCACGCCCGTCAGCTCGGCGCTCAGGCGCAACCGCTCTGCGCGCTCCTTCAAGCGACGACGATGAACGTCGATGACTTCGGGCGCGCGCAGGGCGACCTGCTTGGCGATTCGCCGCACGGTCTCCAGGCGCTTCACGAGGTCCTGCCCGAGCGCGCCCCCTTCGCGCTCGCGCATCTCGTCGAGCGACTTCACGGAGAGCTCGAACGCGCGGCGCAGCGACGCGCGCAGGGCGTCGCTCTCCCGCTCCACCGTGGAGACGAACAGATCGGGAATCGCCGACAGAAGCCCGAGCGGCACGTCCGACCCCGGCGCCAGCTCGTCTCGCAGCTCGCACAGCTGCTGGAAGGCGGCGCGCGCACGGTCGCGGTCGAGGATCGCCGCACCCAGCTGCATCCCGTCGACCCGCACGCCGATTTCGAAGCGCCCGCGCGTGAGCCGCTCGCGCGCCAGGTGCTCGACGAACGACGCGAGCTCGGTCATCTCCTTTGGTACGCGGACGCGCACGTCGAGGAAACGGTGGTTGACCCCCCGAACTTCGACGGAGAGCTTCCCCGTTCCAAACGGGGCTTCTCCCATCCCGAAGCCGGTCATGCTCCGCATCATTCAACGGTAGACGAAGCGGGGTCGATTGGGCCAACCGCTTTTTCCCGGTGCCGAGCCACTGCTCAGGCGAGGCCCTTCTTGCGCTTGGTCGCCTCGAGCACGCGGGCGTACTCGATGTCCCACTTCGTCGTCCCTTCCTGGACGTGACGAAGCTGGGCGCGCACGTCGCCGTCGAGGGTGGAGTCGACCGCCATGTGCTTCTTGAAGATGGGGGCCATCTTCCGGCGGAGGGCGACGTCCTCGACGAAGATCTCGTCGACGTTGTGCGAGTGGTTGAAGATCTCGACGACCTGGTCGAGCAGGTAGTCGAGCGCTTCGTCGCCCACCTTGATCCCCGCCTGCTCGGCGATTTGCTCGCGTACGCGGCTGTAATCCCCGGTGCCGCGGTTGGTCCGCTCGAGCAGCTCCTTGGTGCGCTCGTTCACGTCGCGCTCCTGTTGGAGGTAGTTTTTGAGGACCGACTCGACGTCGGCCTCGACCTCCTTGGGGGACTCGGCCTCGATGTCTTTCGAGGCGAGGAGGGTACGAACGCACTCTGTGGCGATCGCGGTCACGTGGCTGGCGAAGAGGCGCATGGATCACCTTGGCGGAAAGCGGCGCCAAGCTACTCGTCACGCGGGCCCGAGGCGAACGAAATCCTTGGTATCATCCGAGCCATGGCGGCCTGCCCTTGGTGCAAAGCGGCGATTGCGGACCCGGGCGCCCCTTGTCCGCGCTGCGGTCGGCGCACCGACGAGGCTCCCGTGGCGGCCGGCGCCGACGTTCCAGACCTTATTCTGCCGACGCGGGCGCCGAAGACCGCCCCCACCAAGCCGACCGTGGCTCAAGCGAAACCGCCGGCTCCCGCCGTGATCCACGGCGCGATCGACGACCCGGGGGCGCGAAACTTCGAGGTTGACGACTCCGACTACGGCGACGGCGCCAAGCTGGACCTCGATCTGAGCCACGGCCCACCGATGATCAGCGACCAGGTTCCGTCGGCCGGGAAGATCCCGGCGGCCGCGCCGGCCGGAGCATCAGGCCGCGATTCCGTGCCGCAGCAGCGGACGTCTGGCTCGGTGCCGTCGGCCATGGATCGCAGGTCGGCGGCGGACGGAGGGGTGGACGCCTACGAGGCGCGCGCGCTGTCCGACTACGGGGACCCGCCGTCGCAATGGTGGCGCGCACCGCTCTATGCGTATCGCGTGCTGCGGCTCCGCCCCGACCTGAAGAAACGAGCCGCGCAGAAGCGCCGCGAAGCAGACCGGGCGCAAGGGGCCGCCGAGGACGCGCTGATGACCTACGGGGAGCTCGTCCGGCCCGAGGCCGAGAAGCTCGCGGCGTTCGGCCCCGCGTTCTCTGCGGTACGCGCGACCGAAGCGGTCGTGCGAGAGCGCGATGCGGTGCTGGCCGCTGAGGCCGACGCGCACAAGTCCCGGCAGGCGCAGCACGCCGCGCGGGTCGCCGAGCTGGAGGCGCAGCTGTCGCAGATCCAGATCGAGGAGAAGCAGATCGCTGGCGAGTTCGCCGAGGCTGACGCGCTGACGAAGTGCGCGGAGGCTCGCGCGAAGCGGGCGGAGATCGAGATGCGCAATGCGATCGACCAGGCCGGGGGCCCCCCGGAAGGGCGACCATGAGCGTCGCCGTCGATAACGAGGCGCGCGCGCTGGCCCGCGTCGGGTCGGTGCTCAGAGACAAGTGGCATCTCGACGCGCTCGTCGGCGTCGGCGGGATGGCGGTCGTGTACTCGGCGACGCACCGGAACCAGAAGCACGTCGCCATCAAGATGCTCCTGCCCGAGCTGGCCCACGACGCGAACGTGCGGGAGCGGTTCGTGCGCGAGGGGTACGCCGCGAACACGATCGGGCATCCCGGAGCGCTCTCCGTCCTCGACGACGACGTATCGGAGGACGGCCTCCCGTACCTCGTGATGGAGCTACTCGAAGGGGAGACGCTCGAAGCCCGGTGGGCGCACTGCGGCAACCGGATGGACCTCGCGGAGGTGCTGTCGATCACGGCGGCGTTGCTCGACGTGCTCGCGGCGGCGCATGCCAAGGGGGTCGTGCACCGCGACATCAAGCCGGAGAACCTGTTCCTGCTCTCCGCCGGAGGGTTGAAGGTCCTCGATTTCGGCATCGCGCGAGTGCTCGAGTCGCGGGGCACCGAGACGCGCGCCGGCACGGTGATGGGGACCCCGGCGTTCATGGCGCCGGAGCAAGCGCTGGCGAAGTGGGACTCGGTCGACGGGCGGACCGATCTCTGGGCCGTGGGCGCGACGATGTTCACGCTCCTCAGCGGCCACCACGTGCACGAGGGGCAGACGGGGAACGAGCAGCTCATCAAGACTGCGACCCAGCCTGCACGGTCCATCGCGACCGTCACCCAGGGGCTGCCGCGCTCGGTGGTCGCGCTCGTCGACCGCGCGCTGAAGTTCGACAGCACCGCGCGCTGGCCCGACGCGCGGGCGATGCAGGATGCGGTGTGCGGCGCGTACGAGGTGCTCACCGGGCAGCCGTTGATCATCGAGCCGCCGCCATCGCAGGTGGCTTCCGCCGTGATCCCGCGGCAAATGGGGCAGGGGACGCAACCGGGGCGTGGGCCTACGTCTTCGGCAAACTTCGCGCGCGTCTCGTCCTCCTCCGGGACGCGGATGGGCGCCGGGCCCCCCGGGCCTCCGCCGCAGGGGTCACCGAAGCGCACGACGAGCGGTGCGTTCACGCAGACCGTGCCCGCCGCCGGCGCGGTCGTACCACCGAAACGAACGGTGAGCGGGCAGGGGGCGGCCGTGCGCACTTCGCAGCCAGGCTTTCCGGCGGCGGCGCGGCGCGGGAGCGGATCGTTCAATCTGGCGGACCCGTCGATCATGGACCCGGACGCATCCGGCTCCTCTCCGAACCTCGCGCCGCCGGCGATGAATGCGCTCGGGGTCGACGCGTTCGTCGCCGCGCGGGTAACCGAGCGCGACGCGGCCACCGCGGAGGTGATGCGTCTCGCGCCGATTGCCGCGGAGATCCAGGGGCGTCTGGCCGGTGTGCGCCGCCGCGTCGCGCAGGTGCAGGAGCAGATCGCCCAGGTGCGCAAGGAGCGCGCGACCGAGGAGGAGCGCTTTCGCCGCCAGACCGACGCCCGTCTCGAAGGGCTCGGCGAGGCGCGCAAGGGGTACCGGCACGCAATGGGGGAAGTGGCGAAGCTCGCGCTCACCGACGTGGCCCACTTCCCCCCCGACAGCGGCAAGACCGAGCGAGCGCTGATCACGACGACGCGCGCCGCGGCTGACGCGAGCGAGCGCCAGGCAGCGCTCCACCGGGCGGCGTCCGAGGCCTACGACGCGGACGCGCTGAAGAAAGGGATCGGGATCGGCGCCGCTTGCGCCGTGCTCTTCCTGCTCCTCTTCTTCTCGCCGGTGATCCTCCGCGGCTGCGGGAGCGACGTGACGGGAACGATCGCGCCGCCGCCCGTGAGCGGCGAGACACAGGCGCAGTAGAACGCGCTTCCGGCCCTCAGCCGCGCTTCCGCTTCGTGCCTGGCGACGGCGTCGGGGGTGACTTCGGGGGCACGGGCTTCGGCGTCGGCGTCGCGAGGACGGGCTTCTCGACCGGCTCCTCCTCCGGGAGATCGACCGGCGCGGCCACCGGGATCGACGGCTCGCTGCGAAGGGGAGGGGGGAGCCTCATCTCGCGCATCCCCAGCTGCAAGCGGCGCATGACGGCCCGCTTCTGCCGCTCCTTGTACTTCGCGTGCGACGCCTCGCCCTGCTCGTTGGATGCTTCGGTGTCGCGGTCGATGATCTGGAACTCGCACACGACGAAGATGATTGGTCCGAGCGGCCACGCGCTCGAGGGCGCGCGCTCGAGGAGCTTTCGAGGCAGGCGCACCGGCATGTCGACCACGAAGTGAATGACCCGATACGATTCCGCGCTGAAGCGATTGTCGCTCGGCGTGATCTCGTCGTCCTTGCCGGCCTGCATCGACGGGAGCATCGGGGCCAGGTGCGGGTGGCTCTGGCAGTAGCTCCGGAAGCGGAAGATCGAGTTGATGCTCTGCCCGGGGATTACGTAGTTGAACGGGAAGAGGCGCTTGGTCAGGTACTGGATGACCGGGAAGATCTCGTCGACCGAGCGCGTGACGATGCGGAAGCGGAGCTTGTCGTAGATCTGCGCGGCCACCGTCTCCTGCTTCGACAGCAGCTTCGTGTAGAGCGAGTCCTTGTTCTTCCTCCCGCCCACGAACTCGGTGATCGGAAAGCCGTGCGCCAGCATGCTCCCGATGACGCGGTAGATCTTCTCCTCGACGTGATGGAAGACCTCCTGGTCCGAGAACGGGAGCATGAACAGCAGCTCGCGCCCCTCGAGGTGGTGGATGATGTGCATGCACTTCAAGATCGTGCACGCGCAGGTCTGCCGGTGGCCGCTGCCCGCCGCGGTGTGGATGAGCTCCTCGACCGTGGCCAGCTCGACCGGCTTCGGGATCGGGTACTCGAAGTGCCGCCGCAGGTAGCTCACCGCTTCGTTCTTGATCGAAGCGAGGCGTGCGCGGTCGGCCGGCTCGTCCGGGTGGAACTCTTGCGCGCGGAGGAGATCGTCGATCTCGGAGTCGCTGGAGAGGTTCAGGCGATGCCAGTCGATGACGGAGTCGCCCCGCAGGATAAGGCGCACGGCCTCCAGGTCGGCGAGCGTGAACTCGTCGATTCGCTTGAGACGGTCCACCGGCTCGTTCGCCTCGGTGCTGTCCACGATCGCGACGCTACTTCATTCCGCGCATGCGTGCGCGACGGGCAACGACCTTCACGGACGAGCCGGCCGGCGCGGCTACTTCTCGACCTGAACCTGCTGCACCCGCTCGGCGCGCGCGTCGGCGGCCGTGTGCTTCCCGAGCGACAGGGTCCCGACGAAAATCCCGAGCGTCACGGCGAGGACCGCCACATGACCGAGAATCGTCCCTGAGCAGCCGGCGACGGCGATGGGCGCCAGCGCGGCAAGGAACCAGGGGGTCAGCTTCATGGGTTGGGTTTCTCCTCGTGAGGTCGAGTGCTTCGTGAATGTAGGTAAAGCTACGACACCCCGAGGGGACGGCCAAACTTCTACCGAGTCGCAGCGCATTGACGCAAGCAAAAGCGTCGACCGTGGCACTGCACGAGGTGAACCAGGTCGGTGTGTGTAGGATATGGGAAGCATAAAAGAAAATGATTCCGCGGGCTCACGTCGCGACGCGGCAATAAGTCGCGCTCCGCCAATTGCGCGTATCGTGGTTCAGGTGACGCGCACGGCGGTCAAGGAGACACGTGGCGAGACACGCGGAGCGTGCCGGTGTGGTGGCCGGCTCTACCGACGCAACGGCGATTCATGCGGTTGCCCCCGCTTCGACGGAGGGGCTATCGTCGCTCTCGTGCCCCGACTCCGCCCCTGCGGTGCAGCGGTCGCCTTGGCGTTCTGCGTAGTTGGCGGTGCGTTGGCGATGGGGTGCACCACGATCGACCCCGGCCAGGATTTCGTCATCCCTCCCGCAACGTTCGACGCCAACTACTTCTACTGCCACGTCGAGCCTCAGGTGTTGTTCGCCAAGAGCTGTGGGTCGGGGATTGCCGGGACGGATCCAGCGAACGGCTGCCACTACAACTCGGCGGCCGTGAGCGGAATGGCGCTCATTCAGCACCCCGCGATCGACTGCGGCGGAGGGGACATTCCGCTCGATTCGACGCAGGTGGGCGAGGGGAGCCCGGCACAGTCGAACCTCCAGGCGGCGTCGCTCGAGATGAGCGACGACTACCTGAACGCCCCCATCATCGTTCGCCCCACGGGGAACAACCACCCGCGCCAGATCTTCACGCTGTCCGACCCGGTCGTCACCATCATCCAGACGTGGGCGACCAAATGAGGAAGACGCTCCTGCTCCTCGCGAGCAGCGTCTGGTTCGCCGTAGCCGTCGCGCTCTTTGCGGTGCCCGCGCGTGCCGCGGAGCCCGAGGCGTTCGCGCGCGTGGTCGTCGACGAGGCCGACGTGCGCACGGGCCCGGGGGTCTCCTACCGCGTGGTGTACACGGCCCACAGAGGCGAGACGCTTGCGCTCGACGGGCGGCCCGGCGCGGGGTTCTGGTTGCGCGTGCTGCTCCCCGACGGTCGCGTCGCCTACGCACTTGGAGACGAGGTACAGCCGTTCGCAGTGCGCCCGGGCGAGCCGGGGTCGCCGTCACGCCCGGGGTTCTTCGCCCCTCCTCCGCTCACTGGAGCGCATGGTGGTCTGGCGATCATCGGCGGCGCGTTCCACACGCCGATCACCGGTGGGGGGAGCACGACGTACGGCTTCATGGAGGCCCGCCCGTCGCTGGTGCTGGACCGCACGCTCTCGCTCGATCTCTTCATCGGGGATGCGCTCACCGCGGACGGTTCGGAGATCCTCTATGGTGCGGGCGCGTCGGTCTACCTCGCGCCCGACTGGGTCGTCTGCCCGTTCCTCGATATCGGGGGCGGGGGGCTCAGCATCTTCCCCAACTCGGACTCGTTCGTCTTGAAGCGCCAGGACCTCTTCGCTGCGCGCGCCGGGGGCGGGCTGCTCATCGCGCTGCGCTGGCGCATCCTCGTCCGGCTGGAAGCGTCGAATCTCACGCTGTTTTCGGCCGACTCCTTCTACAACGCGCAAGCCTACGAAGGCGGGCTCGGAGTGTACTTCTGAGAAGCATGCGCATGCGTACGACCTTCCTCGCATTTACGGGCCTCGTGCTCGCCCTCTCGGCGAGCGCGTGCGTCACGGTCAAGCCGCAGCAGCGCGCGATCCTCGCCGACCCGACTATGGTGTTCGACGACGATGCGCATGCGCAGGCGCAGCGCGAACATGCCTTCTCGAACCGTGAAGGGGCGTACGGCGGCAGCGGCGTCGCGGGTGGAGGGTGCGGTTGCAACTAGCGACCCGCGCACGGCTCGTAGGGCTCGGCGTGGCGATCGGCTCGATCGTCCCCGCGGCGGAGGCACGCGCGCAGGCCGTGACCGTCGATACGACGCACTCGCTGTACACGGAGGCCCCGACCAAGACGCACATGACGGTCTACTCACCGGGGGCGGATCTCGCCGTCCAGCCGTTCGACTGGCTCCAGGTGAATGGGGGGTGGGAAGCCGACGTCGTGTCGGGAGCGAGCGTCGCGGTGAAGGCGGGCGGGGCGTACGCCGCCAATCACCCGGGCCCCGACGTCGTCTCCACCGCCAGCGTGCACGACTTCCGTAACCAGGCCCACGGCGGCTTCACGCTGAAGAATGGCAACGTGCAGGTCACGGGCGGCTACGCCTACTCGGAAGAGCACGACTACCGGTCGAACGCTTTCAACGTCGCCGCGCGCACCGACCTCTTCCAGCACGATACGCAGCTCGAAATCGACTACGCGCGGAACTTCGATCACGTCTGCGACCGCGTGCAGTCTGCGGCGAGCCCGACGCCGCTCTGGTTCGCGCTCGAGAGCAGCGAGGGGTGCTTCACGTCGAACCCGCTCCGCGTCTCGCTCCCGATCGCGATCGACGGTTTCCAGGGGAGCTGGTCGCAGGCGTGGACGCCCGTGTTCGTGACGCAGCTGGGTTACACAGGGCAGATTCTCAACGGCTTCCAGAGCGACCCGTACCGCAGCGTCGTCCTGGCTGACGGCGTGAAGGCCCAGGAGCACGTGCCCGACAACCGCGCCCGCGAGGCGCTGGCGCTGCGAACGAACTGGTTCCTGAAGCCGGTCAAGGCGGCGGTACGTGTCGGAGTTCGCGCGTACACCGACTCGTGGAACATCCGCTCGGGGGACGTGACCGCGGAGTTCGAGAAGTACTTCGGTGACTCGTTCCGGGCGACGCTTCGCGGGCGTATCTACAAGCAGACCGGCGCCGTCTTCTGGAGCGACGACTACACGGGCGGCGCCCCTCCGCTCGGTCCGCGAGGGCAGTACTGGACGGGCGATCGCGAGCTCTCGCCGTTCACGAGCTACGCGGTCGGGTTGCGCGCGATCTACTCCGTCACGCCGACCAACGGGCGCATCGCGGGGTTCATCTCCGGGCTGCGCTTCGGAGGTACCGCCGACCTGATCCAGTTCGACTACTCGCAGTTCACGCTGGCCGGGATCCCGCTGGCGAACACACGAGCGTGGATCTTCGGGCTGAACGCGTCGATCTCGTTCTTCTGAGCCCCCGCGCACGCGCAGACGAAGCCCGGGAGCGGGGCGTCTACTCTTCGGGATCGTTGCCGCGGAGGCCGTGCTTCTTGGCCATGTCGTGCAGGTGCTTCCTGTCCATCTTGGCCTCGCGCGCGGCTGCGCTCACGTTGCCTGCGTGGCGCCCGAGCAGCCACTTCACGTAGCGGCGCTCGAACTCGGTGTCGTACTTGGCGCGCGTCTCGCGGTAGCTTTTGGCCGGCTCGAAGTGGAACGTGGAGTCCGTCGCGCCGCCGCTTCCGGAGGGGAGAGCGATGCCTCCGAGCTCGCGGCTCCCCGTGGCCTGCGCCATATAGACCGCGCGCTCGAGCACGTTGCGGAGCTCGCGCACGTTTCCTGGCCAATCGTGCGCCATCAGCGCCTGCATCGTCTCAGGCGAGACCGTCAGCGGCTCGCCGGTTCCGGTCTGCGCGGCCGCCCGGAGCATGTTGGTCACGAGCGTCGGAATGTCCTCGCGACGCGCGCGCAGCGGCGGCACCGTGACCGGGACGACCGCGAGCCTGAAGTAGAGGTCTTCCCGGAATTTGCCCGACTGAACCTCGCGCAACAGATCGCGCTTCGTCGCGGCGATCATCCGGACATTCGTCTTCACGGTGCGGTTCCCACCCACGCGCCGGAGCTCGCGCGTCTCCAGCACCCGGAGCAGCTTCGGCTGCACGTCGAGCGGGAGCTCGCCGATCTCGTCGAGGAACACCGTCCCGCAGTCGGCCAGCTCGAACGCTCCCTGGCGCGAGCTCACGGCGCCCGTGAACGCCCCACGCTCGTGCCCGAACAGCTCGCTCTCGATGAGCGAGTACGAGACGGCGCCGCAGTCGACCACGATGAACGGCCCTTTGGCTCGCGTGCTCATCTGCTGAATGCCGCGCGCCAGCACGTCCTTGCCCGTCCCCGTCTCCCCCTCGAGGAGCACGGTGGCGTCCGTCGGCGCGATGCGCTCCAGGATGCCGAAGATCGTCCGCATGGCCAGGCTTTGGCCGATGGCCGACCCGAAGTGCGTCTTGTCGCTCGGCAGCACCTCGACCTTCTGCTGCGTCGGCCGGATGGCGATCTCCACCTCGCCGACCTTCAGGACCTGACCGGTGCCGAGCACCCCTTCACGGATCCGCGTGCCGTCGATGCGCGTGCCGTTGGTCGACTCGAGGTCGCGGACATGGACGCCGTCGGGGGCGCGGAGCAGCTCGCAGTGGTGGCGCGAGACCGTGTCGTCGGTGAGCGTGATGTCGTTGTCCCCCGACTTCCCGATGCGCGTATGCCCCCCCAGGACGACGCTCTGCCCCTTGTGGTTGCCGGAGAGGACAACCGCCTGGAGACCGAGCTGCCCGGCGGGACGCCAACCGACCGCACGGGTCTCGATGGCGGGGGAGTCTTCGCTGTCAGGTTTTTCGATGTCGCTCATCGGTCGATCGAGCCAGAGATGTCGAGGGAGGTCGTGTTGCCTTGAAACGTTACGCGGCGCCGAAGAAGCGTGCTGTGAACCGGGCCCGGGGGAGCTTCGAATCCCCCATCGGCGACCACGGATGCTGAGCGGGTCAGAATCTCAATCTCCACCACGTATTCCCCGTCAGCGAGGCGCGGCTCGTGCGTCACGACGCGAGGCGCGCTTCCGTCAGGAAAGCGGAAGGCGGCCTCGCGCGTCCAGTCTTCGGCCATTCCATCATGTTTCGCGGCCGGCGCGTAGCCGACGCGCAGCTCTTCCACCTCGGCTGACGCGTTTCCCAGGACGACGTGAACGACGTTGTCCTTCGGCCAGTGCGGCGCCAGGGTGAAGTAAACGGCGGCGGCCGTGCCCGCCACGACCAGAAGCGCCACGCGCCGCCGCGTCGTCTGCTCCATTACCGGCTGCGCAGCGACCGAATCTTGGCTACCAGCCCCGTGACGACGGAGGCGGGGAGGTCGAACTTCGGCATGCGGTTCTTGCCGTTGCGGATGATTGTGGCGATGTCTTCGTCGCTCACGCTGGCCTGCAGGTCGGCTCGGGTGAGATCGGGCGGGTTCACCATCGGACCGGAAGGGCCGTCGCCGTGGCCCGTGCGCCCGTGGCAGGTCGCACACCCCTGCTGCCAGGTGATTTCAATGAGGTTCTCGGTGCCGCTGCCCCCCTTGGCCTGGGCCGCCTGCTGCCCCTTGGCGACGTTCGCCTGGTCTTCGACGCGGTCGTGGTCGGCGGGCGTCCATTCCTGCAGGTGGTCGGCGCTGGGGGGCCGCTCGCACCCGCAGGCGAGGAGAATCGGCAACCCGAGGAGCAGCGCGGTGACTCCGCGTCCACGTTTCATGCGGCCCCCCCTTTACCACGTCGGGGCGCCGCGACGCGCGGACGGTGACACGGTCGCCCCGCCCGTCCTTTGGGGGGGGGGGGCCGAGGCCGTTTGCAGGCAGGGGTCGCTAGCGCTACATGTACAGACAGGCGTGGACCAGACGCGCGTGCAGGAGCTCGGTGCTCCGCGCGACGCCCCCCTGGCCGCGACCCGAAGGAGACTGCTCATGTACGCGAACGCTATCGCGGCCCCCGTGCGGAAGGTCACCGTACCCGAGCTGCGCGCGCGCAAAGGCCAGACGCCCATCGCGATGGTCACGGCCTACGACTACACGATGGCCCGCCTCGTCGACGAAGCGGGCGTGGACATGGTCCTCGTCGGCGACTCGCTCGGCATGATCGTCCAGGGTCTGGCGAACACCATCCCCGTCACGCTCGAGGAGATCGCGTACCACGGGCGCGCCGTTGCTCGCGGCATCACGCGGGCGCACCTCGTCGGCGACATGACGTTCATGAGCTACCAGGTGTCGGCCCTCCAGGCCGTCGAGAGCGCCGGGAAGCTGATGAAGGAAGGGGCCTTCGAGAGCGTGAAGCTCGAAGGGGGCGTCGAGATCGCCGAGAGCGTGTTCCGCATCGTGCGCGCCGGGATCCCGGTCGTAGGGCACGTGGGGCTCACGCCGCAGAGCGTGCACGCTTTCGGCGGCTTCAAGGTGCAGGGGCGGGGAGACGAGGCCGCCGAGAAGGTCATCACCGATGCGCGCGCGCTGGAGCAGGCGGGCGCGTTCTGTATCGTGCTCGAGGCGATTCCTCCGGACCTCGCGGCTCGCGTGACCGAAGAGGTGAGCGTTCCGACCATCGGTATCGGTGCGGGCTCGGCCTGCGACGGGCAGGTGCTCGTCTGCACCGATCTTCTGGGCATGATCCGCGGGCACTCGCCGAAGTTCGCGAAGCGGTACGCGCAGCTCGGCGACGCGATCGTGGGCGCGGTGCGCGAGTACGTCGGCGAGGTGCAAACGCGCGCGTTCCCCGCGGCCAGCCACACGTACAAACCGAACGCAGCGAGTGCGACCGTGCACGAAAAGCGCACGAGCGAGTCGTGGCCGCTCGACGAGCCGCTCCCGCTCGATCACTGGCACTGATCCGTCCGCCTTCACGGCGTCCGGCGGTTCGTCACGCCGACGGGCCTGTTCGTCCGATGCAAGGGTCGCGGTCGCGCTTCTCGTGCTAGCGATTCACTGAGCGGGGCGCTGGAGCGCCCCGGTCCAGACCGATGAAGCTCGTACCGAAGCTCACCCTGGCGTTCATCGCCGTCACGCTCGTGATCCACGCGAACGGAGCGTACCGGCGCGTGCAGCGCGAGTCGGAGACGTACAGCGAGGACAGGGATCGCGACGTGACGCTCGTGGCCCAGTCGATGACGGACGCCGCCCAGGGCGTGTGGAGCGCAAAGGGGGAGTCCGCCGCGCAGGCGATGATCGTGCACGTGAGTCATCACGACGAGAGCGTGCGCGTCCGGTGGGTCTGCGAAGACCCGGCAGAGCTCCCGGCGGCAGGGACGATCGACTGCGCGGCGCTGACCCGGATGAAGCGCGAGGAGGTTGCGCACGCCGTCGATCGAGAGCGGCGTTATGCGTACGCACCCGTGGTCATAGACGGCGCCGCCCGTGGCGCGATCGAGGTCTCTGCGTCGCTCGCACCCGAGCAGGGGTTCGTGCAGAGGACGATCGCGGACGTCACGAAGAACAACCTGATCAACAACTCGATCCTCCTGGTCGTTTCGTTCTTCCTGAGCGTCTGGCTCGTCGCGCGTCCGACGCGCGCGCTCGTCGAGAAGGCTCGGCGGGTGGGGCGGGGGGATTTCGAGGGGCCGTTGGTCCTCCCGGCGCACGATGAATTCAGCGACCTCGCGAACGAAATGAACTCGATGTCCGCGCAGCTCGGAGAGCTGGTCGAGCGGGTGCGGACGGAGTCGGCGGCGCGCGTCGACGCGATGGAGCAGCTTCGCCACGCCGACCGTCTGAAGACGGTCGGGACGCTCGCTTCCGGGATCGCGCATGAGCTCGGGACGCCGCTCAACGTGATCGAAGCACGCGCCACGATGATCGCGTCCGGCGAGGTCACGGGCGAGCCGGCGAAGCAGTACGCAGAGATCGTCGTCGATGCGAGCGAGCGGATGGCCCGGATCATCCGCCAGCTGCTGACGTTCGCGCGGCGGCGCGGCCCCGAAAAGAAGCGGAGTGATCTGGTGGAGATGGCGAAACAGTCGATCGATCTCGTTCGCCCGCTGGCTAGGAAGAAAAGCATCGGTTTGAACGTCATCTCGAAGGACGACGACGTCGTCACGTCCACGGACGCCATGCAAATCCAGCAGGCGCTCACGAATCTCTTGGTCAACGCCATTCAAGCGAGCGACGAGGGGCACCCGGTCGAGGTACGCATCGCGCGCGAGCGCGTGCGCCCGCCGGTCGATCTCGGCGGCAAGGAGGACGACTACGTCTGCCTGCGCGTGAAGGACGAGGGGCCGGGAATCGCGCCCGAGAACCTCGCGCACGTCTTCGAGCCGTTCTACACCACCAAGGACGTGGGGGAGGGGACGGGGCTCGGGCTCTCGGTGGCGTATGGGATCGTCCGTGACCACGGGGGGTGGATCGCGGTGGAGAGCGAGGTCGGTCGCGGCACTCGATTCTCCATGTATTTGCCGCGCACCGAAGAGGCCTAGATGGGGACCATGATCGAACCGAACACGCTCGCCATGGCGCGGGTTCTCCTGGTCGACGATGATCGCACTCTCTGCGAGACGCTCGATGCGGGGCTCTTGGGGCGGGGGTTCCGGGTCACCTGGCGCACGTCGGCCGACGAGGCTCTGCCGCTGGCGACGACGGAGGACTTCGACGTGGTCCTCACGGATCTGAACATGCGCGGGACGGGCGGCATCGAGCTCTGCGAGCGGATGATCGCCGCGCGCCCCGATGTCCCGGTCGTGTTGCTGACAGGCTTCGGCAACTTCGAGACGGCGGTCGCGGCCATTCGCGCCGGGGCATACGACTTCATGAGCAAGCCGGTGAAGCTCGACGCGCTCGCGATGTCTCTGCGCCGCGCCGTCCAGCACCGCGCGCTGCGCGAAGAAGTGAAGCGCCTGCGGACGGAGGTGGCCGAGGCCGGGCGCTTCGAGCCGCTCGTAGGGGAGAGCTCGGCGATCCGGAAGGTCTACGATCTGCTCGCGCGCGTCGCGGAGTCGGAGGCGTCGGCGCTCATCACCGGCGAGAGCGGCACGGGCAAGGAGGTCGTCGCGCGCGCTTTGCATGCGCAGAGCCGTCGGAAAGACGGGCCGTTCGTGGCGATCAACTGCAGCGCCGTCCCCGAGGCGCTGATCGAGAGCGAGCTGTTCGGTCACGTCCGTGGGGCTTTCACCGACGCGCGCGAGGCGCACATGGGGCTCTTCAAGCAAGCCCACGGCGGAACGTTGTTCCTCGACGAGATCGGCGACATGCCGCTCTCCTTGCAGCCGAAGCTCCTGCGCGTCCTCCAGGAGCGGCGCGTGCGCCCGGTGGGGGGGACGACCGAGCAACCCGTCGATGTGAGGATCGTCGCCGCGACGAACCGCGACCTGGAGACGGCCATCGAAGAGGGGCGGCTGCGCGAGGACCTCTACTTCCGGCTCAACGTGGTCAACATCGCCCTCCCGCCGCTGCGCGCGCGCGCCGGCGACGTGCTCGTGCTGGCACAGCACTTCCTGAAGCAATTCGCTGGGCGGACCTCGAAGGCGGTGCGCGGGATCGCCGCGATGGCTGCGGAGAAGCTCGTGGCTTACTCGTGGCCGGGTAACGTGCGCGAGCTGCAGAATTGCATCGAGAGAGCCGTCACGCTGGCCCGCTTCGAGGAGATCACCGTCGACGATCTTCCGGAGAAGATCGTGGCCTACACCCCGTCGTACATGGTCGTGGCTGGCGACGACCCGTCGGAGCTCGCGCCGCTGGAGGAGATCGAGCGGCGCTACGTGCTACGCGTGCTCGAAGCGGTCGGCGGGAACAAGTCGGTGGCCGCGCGGGTGCTCGGTATCGAGCGAAAGACGCTTTATCGAAAGCTCGAGCGCTTCGCGGCAGACAAGCGCGCGCACGAGGGGTGAGACGGCGCTCACCGTTCGCGTCCGCGCCTTTTTCCGTGTCGCACTGACGCACACGTGTCCGCATGACTCTCGCTTGAGCTGTCTGCCAGCACGAAATTTCGGCGGACGGCCGCAACGCAACCCGATGGCACGCCAGCTGCTTTACCCCGCGCAATGGACCCAACGAGAACCCCGCTCGTCCTGCTCGGCGAGGACGACGCGCAGATGCGAGCGCTCGTTGCCGAGGCGCTCCGTTGCGAGGGCTTCGAGGTCGACGCGGTGGAGGACGGGAGGCGGGTGCTCGAGTGCATGGCCGCTTCGTCGGCCGGGACTCGGCCGTACGATCTGGTCATCTCCGACGTGCGCATGCCGGCGTTCGACGGGTTCGCGCTCGTGGGGTACCTGCGCGAACAACTGCGGTCACCGCCGGTGATCCTCATGACGGCCTTCGGGGACGACGACTGCTCCGCGCGCGCGGCACAGCTCGGCGTGACGATGTTCTACAAGCCGTTCAAGCTCGCCCACCTTCGTGCGGTCGCGCGGCGGATCGTCGGCGGGCGGGGACCGGACGACGAGAAGCCCGCGGCCTAGAGCAAGCGTCCATTGATTGGGTCAGCTCTCGGACGCGACCCTCACCCCCAGCCCCCTCTCCCACAAGGGGAGAGGGGGAGCACGGCGCTTCTACTCCCCTCTCCCCTTGTGGGAGAGGGGCCGGGGGTGAGGGTTCGCGGGGCAAGACGGATCCGTCCAATCGACGTTTGCCCTAGGGCCTAGTCCTCGTGAATGCCGCCTGGGACGTGCGCGCGCCCGGTGGCGACGCGATCGTTCCAGGTGTCGGGCGCTCCCGTGCGCGATTCTTCCATGGTGATGCAGCCGGGCACCGGGCACACGAGCTGACAGAGGTTGCACCCGACGCACTCCGGCTCGTCGACCCACGGGACGCGGTCGCCGGCGATCGCCCCGACGATGAGCGGCTTCGGCGCAATCGCGAGGCCGTGCGCGTGCGCGTGCGGGGGACGGGCTCGGTCTTCCGGCCCCGTGAAGATGCACTGGTGCGCGCCGTCGTTGCACGCCGTCACACAGAGCTGGCAGCCGATGCACGTCCTCGAATCGATCTTCGCGACGAGCTTGTACGCGAGGTCGAGCTCGCCCCACTCCCTGTACGCGGGCACCGCGCGCCCGGTGAGCTCGCGGACGCTCTTCATTCCGTGCGCGTCGAGGTACTCCGAGAGCCCCTCGATCATGTCTTCGACGATGCGGTAGCCGTAGTGCATGACGGCGGTGCACACCTGCACGCTCGTCGCACCGAGCGCGATGAACTCCGCTGCGTCGCGCCACGTACCGATGCCGCCGATGCCGGAGATGGGAATGCCGCGCGTCGCCTCGTCGCGCGCGAGCGCCGCCACCATGTGGAGCGCGATGGGCTTCACCGCCGGGCCGCAATATCCGCCGTTCGTGGAGGCGTTCGCGACGCGGGGGAGGGGGACGAGGCGGTCGAGATCGACGCCGATGAGGCTCTTGATCGTGTTGATGAGCGAAAGGCCGTCGGCACCGCCTCGCTTGGCTGCGGCGCCCGGCTCGGTGATGTCGCCGACGTTCGGCGTGAGCTTCACCAGCACGGGGGTCCTGGCGAACTCCTTGGTCCAGCTCGTGATCTCTTCGAGGAGCTTCGGCTCCTGCCCCACCGACGAGCCCATGCCTCGCTCGCACATGCCGTGGGGGCAGCCGAAGTTGAGCTCGAGGCCGTCGCAGCCGCTGTCCTCGACCTTGCGGATGAGCGTCTTCCAGTCGTTCTTCGTCTCGGTCATCAGCGACGCGATGACGGCGTGCTTGGGGTAGCGGCGCTTCACCTCGCGGATCTCGGCGAGGTTCACCCGGAGCGGGCGATCGGTGATGAGCTCGATGTTGTTCAGGCCCATCATCCGCTGCGACGCGTAGTCGATGCCACCGAAGCGGCTCGTCACGTTGACGATCGGATCGCCCAGTGTCTTCCACACCGCGCCGCCCCAGCCGGCGTCGAACGCGCGCATCACCTGCTCGCCGGTATTCGAGGGGGGAGCCGATGCGAGCCAGAACGGGTTCGGGCTCTTGATGCCGGCGAAGTCGATGCTCAGGTCGGCCATGTCATGCGCTCCGGGTGCTCCACCGCGCCAGCAGCGCACGGGCCGCGTCTCGCCCTTCGGCGACCGCGTTCACGACTTCCTTGCCCCCGTTGGCGCAGTCGCCCCCGGCGAGCACCTTCGGGTTCCCCGTGGCCCCGGTCTTCACGTCGGCCACGACGCATCCGCGTGCATCGACGGCAACGCCGGGGAACTGCCCTGCGAGCGCGCGGAGCTTCGACTGCCCGATGGCGAGCGCGGCGAGGTCGCACGGGAGCTCGTACTCCGTGCCGGCCACGGGCTTTCCGTTGTCGCCGCGCGCGACGCGGAGCGCGGTCAGCTTGCCGCTTCCGTCTCGCACGAAGGCCACCGGTACTGCGTTCGAGACGAGGCGGACCCCCTCCTTGCGCGCACCGTCCATCTCGTGCGCGTAGCCGCTCATGTCGCCGGCGCCACGGCGGTAGACCATGGCCACGTCGTCTGCGCCGAGGAGCGCTGCTTCGCGCGCCACGTCGATTCCGGTGTTGCCGCCGCCCACGACGAGCACCCGCCCTAGCTGCGCGTTCCCGTTGGCCTTAGTGAGCTTCATCTGCTCGATCCACGCCGTCGCACCGACGACCCCCGGCCCGGTCTCGCCGGGGATGCCGAGGCGCGTGTCCTCGCCGAGGCCGAGTCCGAGGAAGACCGCGTCATACTCGTCGAGCAGCGACTTCGCGGTGACGTCGCGTCCGACCTCGACGCCGGTTCGGATCTCGACGCCGAGCCGCGTGACCTCTTCCACTTCGTGCAGGGCGTCCTCTGCGTGGAGCTTGTACGGCGCGATGCCCGTCGTGTTCAGCCCCCCGGGAAGAGCGCGCTTTTCGAGCACGATCGCCTTGTGCCCTTCGAGCGTGAGGAGCGCCGCGAACGCGAGCGACGCGGGGCCCGCGCCCACGCACGCCACGCGCTTCACGAGCGCTGGAGCGAGCGCCTTCGGCACGAACATGCCCTGGCCGGCGTGCTCGGTGGCGTAGCGCTGCAAGCGGCCGATCGCGATCGGTTTCTTGTGCCACGCTTCGTACACGCACGACCCTTGGCAGAGCACCTCGACGGGACAGACGCGCGCGCACGAGTAGCCGAGCACGTTCTGCTCGAGGATCGTGCGCGCCGCCCCCCGGAGGTTGCCGCTGGCGATCTTCTTGATGAAGGTCGGAACGTCGATCTCGGTCGGGCACGCCTTGATGCACGGCGCATCGGCGCAATACAGGCACCGCTCGGCCTCGGTGCGCGCCTCTGCGAACGAGAGGAGCGGTTTCTTGTCCGGGAGCTGCTGCTCGAGGCGGTCTTCGGGCAGCGAAATCTTGATCGTCATGATCCCCCGCACCGGCTCAGACGCTGAGTGCGGCGAACGACTGATCGAGGAGCCGGAGCGCCTCTTCCACGTCGCTCTTCACGACGTTGAGCGGCGGAGCGATCCGGATCACGTTGTTCTGCAGGCCACCGCGGCCGATGAGCAGGTTGCGCTTCTTCGTCTCGTTGAAGAGGCGGTTCGCGGTCTCGGGGGCCGCCGTGCGGTCTCCGGCCGTCTCGTCCTTCACGAGCTCGATCGCCTGCATCAGCCCCTTACCGCGCACGTCACCGATGGCGCGCGGGTACTTCTTCTGGAGCGCGAGGAGACCGTCCCGGAGGATCTTGCCCATCGACTCGGCGTTCGAGACGAGGTTCTGGTCGACGATCGAGTCGATGGTCGCGCTGGCGGCGGTCGCGCAGATCGGGTTGCCGCCGAAGGTGGAGATGTTCCCCCCCTTCCAGGAGTCGGCAATCGGCACGGTCGCGATGGTGGCCGCGATCGGGAAGCCGTTCGCGATCCCCTTGGCCATCGTCATGATGTCGGGCTCGACGCCCGCGTGGTGCTCGATGCCCCACATCTTGCCGCCGGTGCGCCCGAAGCCGGTCTGCACTTCGTCGGAGATGAAGACGCCGCCGTACTTGTGGATGATGTCGACCGCGACCTTGAAATACCCCTCGGGTGCGGTGATGAAACCGCCGACGCCCATGATTGGCTCGGCGAGGAAGCCTGCGATGTGGCCCGTGGTCGTCGTCTGGATCAGGTCCTCGATGTCCTGCGCGCACTTCACCTCGCAGCTCGGGTACTTGAGGCCGAACGGGCAGCGGTAGCAGTACGGCGGCACTGCGTGCTTGATGCCGGCCACCTGCGTCGGAACGACGCGGTACTTGCCGTGACCGACGAGCGACTGCGCGAGGAGCGAGCGCCCCGAGTAGCCGTGGCGGAGAGCGATGAGCTCCGTGCTCCCGGTGTGCGTCATCGCGAGCGCTACTGCGGTCTCGTCGGCCTCGGTGCCGCTGGCGGTGAAGAACGCCTTCTTCAGCTTGCCGGGCGTGAGGTTCGACAGCTTCTCGGCGAGCTCGACGATCGGCAACGTCGGGTAGAGCGTCGAGACGTGGCCGAGGCGGTCCATCTGCGCCTTGACCGCGCTGTTGACCTTCTCGTCGGCGTGGCCGAGCGACAGCGTGAGAATGCCCCCGAAGAAGTCGAGGTACTGATTCCCGTCGAGGTCCTTCACGCGGCTCCCCTTGCCGCTCTCCAGAACCACGCTCTCCTCGCCGTAGTAGTTGGCGACGCTCGGGAACAGGAACTCTTTGTGCTTCGCGCGCACTTCAGCGCTGGTCATCTTCTTGTCGGCCACGGTGGTCTCCTCTTCGGAACTCGGCTTGCGCGCTTCTCCGTCATCCAGAGGAGCGAAGCGACGAAGGATCTGTTCGGCGTAGATTCCTCGCTGCGCTCGGAATGACGATTCAGGGGTGGTCAGAGCTTCGTCATGTCCCCGTACGTCTCGGGGCGGCGGTCACGATAGAACTGCCACGTCTTGCGCGTCTCCTCGATCAGCTCGAGGTTCGCGACACCGACGACCAGCTCGTCTTTGTCCTCGCTCCCCGTTGCGACGAAGTTGCCGCGCGGGTCGACGAGGTAGCTCGTGCCGTAGAACTTCCCGATGTTCCAGGGGGCCTCGGTGCCGACGCGGTTCGACGCGGCGACGAAGTACCCGTTGGCCACAGCGTGCGCCGGCTGCTCGAGCTTCCAGAGGTACTGCGAGAGCCCGGCGACCGTGGCCGACGGGTTGAAGACGATCTCGGCGCCGTTGAGGCCGAGCAGGCGTGCCCCCTCGGGGAAGTGGCGGTCGTAGCAGATGTAGACGCCGATCTTCGCGTAGCGGGTCTGGAACGTGGGGTAGCCCATGTTCCCCGGCTTGAAGAAGAACTTCTCCCAGAAGCCGTTCGTGTGCGGGATGTGGTTCTTCCGGTACTTGCCGAGGTACGAGCCATCGGAGTCGATGACGGCGGCGGTGTTGTAATAGACGCCCGCCTGCTCGCGCTCGTAGACCGGGACGACCATCGCCATCTGGTACTTGCGCGCGTACCCCTGCATCACTTCGATGGTGGGGCCGGGGACCGACTCGGTGGCTTCGTACCAGCGCGGGTCCTGCGACGGACAGAAGTACGGGCCGTTGAAGATCTCCTGGAGGCCCAGGATCTGGACCCCCTTCTTGCCCGCCTCTTCGATGAGCGGGATGTGCTTGTCCACGCCCGCTTGCTTGACTTTCTCGATCGACCACGACGGGTCGAACGGCGTCGCGCACTGGATCAGGCCGACTGTGACATTGCGTGCCATGCGATCACCACCACCGTTGAATGGACGTCTTGTTCTGCGTGTAGAAAGTGACGCTATCGCGCCCGTGCGCCTTCGCGTCGCCGAAGAACGACTGCTTGTTCCCGCCGAACGTGAAGTACGCCATCGGCGCGGGGACGCCGATGTTGAGGCCCACCATCGAGGCGTCGATCTCCTTCGAGAACTTGCGCGCGACTGCGCCGTTCGACGTGTAGACCGAGGCGGCGTTCGCCATCGGGTGCGCGTTCGCCATCGCGATCGCTTCTTCCACCGTCTTCGCCTCGATGATGCAGAGGACCGGGCCGAAGATTTCTTCCTTCGCGATCGTCATCGTCGGCGAGACCTTGTTGAAGATCGTCGGGCCGAGGAAGTGCCCCTTCAGGTTGCCGCCGACCTGCGGGTTGCGCCCGTCGAGGAGCAGCTCGGCCCCTTCGGCGATCCCCTTCTCGATGTACGCGACGACGCGCTCCTTGTGCTTCGCGCTGATGACGGGGCCCATGGTGACCCCCTTCTCGACGCCGTTGCCCACCTTGATCTGCTTGGCGCGCTCGACGAGCTGCGTCTTCAGGTTCCCGTAGGCCGGGCCCACGCCGACGACGATGCTCGTGGCGAGGCAACGCTGCCCGGCGCAGGCGAACGCGCTGTCGATGATGTTCGGGATGCTCTTTTCCCAGTCACAGTCGTCGGTGACGATGGTGAAGTTCTTCGCGCCGCCGAGCGCCTGCGCGCGCTTCCCCGTCGCGCCGCAGCGCTCGTAGACGTGCTTGGCAACGGTCGTCGAGCCGACGAACGACACGCCGGCGATACCGGGATTGTCGAGGATGCCGTTCACCACGTCGCGCGCGCCGTGCACCATGTTGATCACGCCCGGCGGGAGCTTCAGCTTCTCGTGAATGAGCTGGACGATCCGCTGGGTCGAGAAGGGGACCTGCTCGCTCGGCTTCACGACGACCGTGTTGCCGGTCGCGATGGCGTACGGCAGGAACCAGAACGGCACCATCGAGGGGAAGTTGTACGGCGCGATGATGGCGAACACGCCCATCGGCTGCCGCACGCTCACGCAGTCGATGCCGGCGGCGATCTGCTCGAGCGCCTGCCCCATCATCATCGACGGCATGCCCGCCGCCGTCTCGACGTTCTCGAGGCCGCGCCCGACGTCCCCCTTGGACTCGTCGATCGTCTTGCCGTGCTCCTGCGTGCAGAGCTCGCAGAGCTCCTCGTAGTGCTCGACCATGATGTTGCGCAGATCGAACATGTACCGGGCGCGCGCGGCGACCGGCACGTCGCGCCAGGTCGTGAAGGCCTTCTTGGCAGCCTGCACGGCAGCCTCGACATCGGCGGCCGTCCCCACCGGGACGGAACCGAGCTTCTCGAGCGTCGCCGGGTTGGTCACGTCGAACGACTCGCGCCCCTTCGACTCGACCCACTCGCCGCCGACGTAGTTCTTCACCTTGCCGAAATCGAACTTCATGGCTCTCGCTCCCTGTTCGCGCCCCTGATTCCCGCCCCGCCAGACTCCGCGACAAACGCTTCGACCCGCAAGCGGCCCTGTGATGGTGCTGCGTGCGGTGGAGTCCCTCCCCATTTTGCGCGCTCGCGGAGGCCCGGGCGATGCACGGCTTCTACGTGCTTGTCCGGTACCGGCGGGAGGCGGGCGGGCTCCCCCTCGAATGAGGCGGTCCCGCGGAGGCAGCGAAGCTTTCCCACCCGTGGCTCGTGCGGTCAAGTGAACAGCGACGATGACGCGGTGCAGGGGGGGGACCAACGAGGAAAGGAGCCGCGGCGCGTGGGGCGCCGGGCTCCTTTCGAGGCGGGGTGGAGGTGAGAACGCTCAGTTCGGCGAGGCGAGCGCCGCTTCGAAGGCGTCCTGCACGCACGTGTGAGCGGCCTCGAGGCACACCTTCCGCGCGTCGGCGTCGCTAGCGGTCTGCAAGCACGTTTCGAGCGTCGTGCGGCAGGCGGCGAGCGCCGCACGACTCGGGAGCGGGACCTGCCCACAGAACGGGGGAGGGGGACCGGCATCGTCCAGGCCCGGCTCGAGGCCCCCGTCGGGAGGACCGTCGCCGATCGGGGGGGGCGGCGAAGGCGTTCCGCCGTGATGCGGACCGTCGCCCACGCCTCCGTCCCCGCATGCGCCCGCCGGGGGCGGCGGAGGTTGCTGTTGCGGCGGCGGGGTCGCGAGGCCACCGTCGGGCGGCGGAGGGGGGGTCGGAACGCCGCCGTCGTCCCAGAGTCCACAACCGGGCCCGGGCGGCGGTACGTCTGGCAAGCACGCCTCGAGCGCCGCCTTGCAGGTCGCGATGTCCGCGTTCGCCGCGCTCACGCACGTTTCGAACGCCGTCGCGCACTGGGTTGCCTGCGTTTGGAACGTCGCCTCGCTCGACAGCGCGGCGGAGAGCGCCTGGGACGTGGTGCCCGTGCCGGACGACCCGGTCGATTGGGTAGCGCCGCTGCACGCTGCCGTGAGGGTGCTCAACGAGAGCGCGAACGCGAGCTGAAACGCAATCGGTGCGGAGATGGACCTGGGACGTGAGCGTCGTTCGTTCATGACGTTCCTTCCGCGCGGCGACGTGCCCGCGCGTTCGTTGGGTGTGTGAAGCGAAGGCTCGCGACGGGCGGCGCGCCGAGACGCACGCCGAATCCATCGCCGCGCCGCGCCGTGACGCGAGCGGTGCGGGCCTTCAGCGGTTAAGTGGCGGGCGCACGCGAAACCGATCACACGCCTCGCGAATTTCCGCCTAGCCTCTCGGCGCGCGTCGCGCGAACGCAGACGGCGCCGTCACCAGCCAGGGGAAGCGAAGCCATGCGAACGCTGATTCAAGGGGGCACGGTCGTCACGGCCGTCGACACGTACGAAGCTGACGTCGCCATCGTCGACGGCAAGATCGCCGCGATCTTCGCGAAGGGGATGGGCCCGCAAGGTCAGTTCGACACCGTCATCGACGCCAAGGGAAAGTACGTCATGCCAGGCGGCATCGACGCGCACACCCACCTCGACATGCCGTTCGGCGGCACCACGGCGAGCGACGACTTCGAGACCGGCACGCGCGCCGCGGCGCACGGCGGAACGACCACGCTCGTCGACTTCGCCATCCAGGCGAAGGGGGATCCGCTCCGCAAGTGGCTCGACGTCTGGCACGCGAAGGCCGAAGGGAAGGCCGCGGTCGACTACGGCTTCCACATGATCATGACCGACGTGAACGACGGCACCATCGAGGAGATGAACCAGCTCGTTCGCGAGGGCATCACCAGCTTCAAGCTCTTCATGGCGTACCCGGGCGTGCTCATGGTCGACGACGGCCAGATCTTCCGCGCCATGCAGCGCGCCGGCGAAATCGGCGCCCTCATTTGCATGCACGCCGAGAACGGCCTCCCCATCGACGTGCTCGTCGCCCAGGCTCTCGCCAAGGGTCACACCGCGCCGAAGTACCACGCCATCACGCGCCCTCAGATCATGGAAGCCGAAGGGACCCACCGCGCCATCTGCCTCGCCGAGATGGCCAACGCCCCCGTGTACATGGTCCACCTCTCGGCCGAGCGCGCCTTGAAGCAGGTCGTCGAAGCGCGTGACCGCGGTCTGCCGACGTACGCCGAAACCTGTCCGCAGTACCTCTTCCTCTCCGACGACGACCTCGCGAAGCCGGGCTTCGAGGGGGCGAAGTACGTGTGCACGCCCCCGCTGCGTCCGGCCGCGATGCAGAGCGACCTGTGGCGAGGCCTCCGGACGCACGACCTGCAAGTCGTCTCCACCGACCACTGCCCGTTCTGCATGAAGGGGCAGAAGGATCTCGGGAAGGACTCCTTCGCGAAGATCCCGAACGGCATGCCGGGCGTCGAAACGCGCCTCTATCTGCTCTGGGACGGCGGCGTTCGCGCGGGGCGCATCTCGATGAACCGCTTCGTCGAAATCACCTCTACGGCCCCTGCCAAGATCTTCGGCCTCTATCCGCACAAGGGGACAATCGCCGTCGGCGCCGACGCCGATCTCCTCATCTGGGACCCCGAGAGGCGCCACGTCCTGAGCGAGAAGACGCTCCACATGCGCGTGGACTATTCGCCCTACGAGGGGCGCGAGGTGGTCGGTGGACCGACCCACGTGCTCTCGCACGGCCGCGTGGTCGTGGAGAACGGTCAGTACAAGGGGAAGAAGGGCGACGGAAAGTTCGTGAAGCGGGGGACGTTCAACCTGCAGTGACCTGCGGGTGAGTCACGGGCGCTGGAGACTATTTGGTTCGGGGTGGCTCGCTCGCTCGACCATTAGCTCCTCCATCGCGCTCGTGATCGAGCGCGCCATGCGAGTCATCCCGCTGTCGCACCCCGTCCATCGACGCCTCGTTCGGCGAACGCTCGCCGTCATGCCCGAAAACAATCCGTTCACGTCGGCCGGCTCGTCATTCGTGTCCCACAGCTCCGCCCACGACAGCGTAAGTCGCTTCTCGTCGGTCAGAAATGCGTCTGTCGCGTCCGACAGCTCGCTTTTCATGTCCCACAGCATTTCGATGAGGGGGAACATCACCGCCCTGATGTCGAGCATCGGCGCACTGATGTCCCTCATCAACGCGCAGCTGTTCCACATCATCACCGCGATGTCGGACATCAGCGCGCGGACCATCGTCATCAGCGCGCTCCTGTCCCTGACCATCCGAGTGATGCCCGTCATGGCGGCGCTGATCACCAACACCACCGCGGTCATGTCGGACATCGCCCAGGTCTTGTGACTCATCAGCGCGCTCCTGTGCCTCGTCAGCGGCGACCTGTGGCACACGAAAAACGACCTGTCCCTCGTCATCGAAGTGAGGAGCGGCCCGGATCGCGACGGCAGCAGCCCGCGGATCGCGCCCCGCTGACCGCGCGGGCCCGTCACCGACGCTCTCTGAACGCTCTCGCGACGCTCTCTGAGGCTCCCTGGCGTGAGCGAACGCGCGCGTCGGAACAACCGTCACGCGTTCGTCTTCTGCATCACCGCGATGCTCAGTGCGACCGCCTTCCTGATGCTCCGCTAGGCCAAGAGCCTTCTGGCAGGGTTGCTCGCTCGCGCGACCAAGACCCGAGCATCAGTCGTCTCCTTCTATCGGTCGAGCGAGCGAGTGACCCGGACGGAAGGCGGTCGCCCATGCGCTCTCTCACGCGCTCGTCGTCACCGCCGTCGCCTCCGCCGCAACCTCCCCCCGCTTCCCCGCCATCAGCACCGCGTACGTCCCCGCCGCCCCGAACGCCCCCACGAACCACGCGTAGTCGTACAGCACCCGCAGCGGCTCCACGACCAGCCCGATCCACGCCAGCGTGCACCCTACCGCGGTCGCCGCGATCGCCGCCCAGTTCGTCCCGCGCGTGTACGTGTACGCCCCCTCGCGCTCGTACAGATCGCGCAGCACCAGCTTCGACCGCCGGATGAACCAGTAGTCGCACACGAGGACGCCCGCGATCGACCCGAGCCCCCCCGAGTACCCCAGAAGCCACTTGAAGATGTACCCGCTCGGGTCCGCGATGAGCTTCCACGGACACATCGCGATCCCCAGCACCCCCGTGATCAACCCCCCCGTGCGGAAACTGATCTTCCCCGGCGAGATGTTCGCGAAGTCGTTCGCGGGAGACACCACGTTCGCCGCGATGTTCACGCTCAGCGTCGCCACGACCACCGTGAACATCGCCACCGCCACGATCAGCCGCGACGTGAAGTGCCCCACCAGCTCCACCGGATCCCAGATCGGCGCCCCATAGATCTCCGCCGACGCGCTCGTGATCACGACCCCCATCGCTGCGAACACCGTCATCGTCGTCGGCAGCGCCACCACCTGCCCGACCGCCTGCTCCTTCTGCGACCGCCCGAAGCGCGTGAAGTCCGGCATGTTCAACGACAAAGTCGCCCAGAACCCGATCATCGCCGTCACGCTCGGCACGAACACCGGCCAGAACGACGCGAGCGTCGGGAACTTCCCCGCGTCCTGCATCACGCGCCCGAGCCCGTGCGCGCGCGTCACCGCCCACCCGACCAGCAGCGTCGTCATCACCAGCACGTACGGCGCCGCCCAGTTCTCCACCCGCCGCAGCAGATCCATCCCGCGGTACACGATCAGAATGTTCACCCCCCAGAACATCCCGAACGTCAGCCACTCGGTCATCAGATGCCCGCCGATCTTCTCCGCGCCCAGCAGCTCCGGCCACGCCGGCGACAGACTCCGGAAGAACACCTGCAGCGCCTGCCCCCCGATCCAGCACTGAATCCCGAACCACCCGCACGCCACGATCGCGCGCATCACCGCCGGCACGTTCGCCCCGAAGACGCCGTAGCTGGCGCGCGCGAAGACAGGGAAGGGGATCCCGTACTTGGTCCCCGGGTGCGAGTTGGCGAGGATCGGCGCGAGCACGATCGCGTTGCCGATCGCGATCGTCGCCAGCGCCTGCCACCAGCTCATCCCGGCCGAGATCAGCCCCGACGCCATCATGTACGTCGGGATGCAGTGGGCCATCGAGATCCACAGCGCCGCGTAGTTGTAGGTCGTCCAGTTCCGCTTCGCGACCGAAGTGGGGGCGAGGTCCTCGTTCCACAGCGCCCGATCCGCGAGCTCCACGCCCGGCGCCAGCTCCACGCGTCCGTCCTCGTGCAGCACCTGCACGGCTTCCCTCGACCCCATCCGGCCTGCTGTAGCCCGCTCTCAGCGCTTGCGGAAGAGCGTCGTCACGGCCATCCACCACAATCGGAGCCGCGACTGATGGAACGGCCGCGTGAGCGCTCCCATCCCCTGGCCGCGCCGCGCGAGGTTCGCCGGGCGTGCCGCCGTGGCCACGCCGTAGATCGAATAGAGGTCGATGAGGTCGCTCACGAAGCTGCTGATCCCGCGCGTATCGATCTCGTGCGCCTGCGCATAGCTGTCCGGCTTGTTGCGGATCATGCAGCGGGCGATGATCTTCATGACGTACGGATCGATGAGATCACCGTTGCCGTCGAGGTAGTGTTTGTAGCTGAAGAAGCGATTGGCCGGCGCCACGTCCACGGCTTCGCCCGACTCGTTCTGCGTCGCGCGCGGCGTCGCCAGCTGGCGAATCACCGAGTACTCGTGCTCGAGATACGCCTCGATCGTGTTCGACTCGTCTGCGCGCTCGTACTCGATGACCTTATGGAAAGCGTCGTAGAGCGTCTTCGGGTTCCCGTAGGCGCCGGTGATCAAATAGTAGAAGAGCGCGCCCAGCGAGTAGATGTCCGCCGGCCGCCCGACGCTCTTCTGCACCTGCGCGCGCACGTTGATCTCGCTCGTGTCGCGGTACGGGCGGCCGAGGACGATCCGCTTCTTCGAGCGGTCCGCGTAGAGGATCGGGTACTGCTCGCCCCGATTGAACAGCGAGAACGTGTCGTTCTTGGCGATGTGAATGTAGAAGTCCTCGAAGAACTCCACCTCGGGCGACCCCTGCTGCACGTTGACGAGCACCTCGATGACGTTCGTCTCCTGCTCGGGGCTCTGGAAGAACAGCGTGCCGGGGACGCTCTTCATGCGCGTCACGCCGAAGTCGATCTCCTCGTCGTTCACCTTGGCCACGTTGAAGTCGGCCAGGCGTACTTCCAGGATCGACCCGCGCAGGTTCGTATCCGGGAGCCGGATGAGGATGTTCGCCGGCTTGAGATCGCGGTGGCAGACGTTGCGCGTGAGGTGCGCGTACTCGACGGCCGACGCGATCGGGATCATGTAGTCGAGCACGCGGAAGACGCGCTCCCGCATGTCGAGCGCGAGGAGATCTTCCTTCTTCCCCTTGCCGCGTGACCCCTTCAGGCGCTCCTCGAGCGACATCTCCATCCGCTCGAGGATCACGAACTCGCTCTCCACGTGGTCGCGGATGGAAGCCGGCACGAACTCCGGGTCCTCGCTTTCGCCCGAGGCGTAGAGCGTCACGATGTTGGGGTGCCCCTGCACGCGCTCGAGGAGCTCCTTCTCCATCTGGAAGCGGAGGTGGTCCTCGTCGCTGACCCCTTTCTGGAGAATCTTGATCACGACCTCACGCCGGAAGTCGGTCTTCGATTCGACCCAGCGCTCTTCGCCGAGGTACGCCTTGGCAAAGCGCCCCGATCCGAGCTCGACGGGCATGCCTCGCTGGTCGAGCACGAACGAGTACGCGCGCGATCGCACGACGTGGAAGCCCGCGGACTTGTAGGCGCGCGGTGCCTCCGAGCGAATCGCGACGGGCATCGGCGACGTCGTCGTCTGCTGCATCGACGACGAGCTGGCCGTGGTCATCATCGCCGACGTCGCGAACGGATTCGACCCCGACGGCGGCGCGGAGCCAGACATCATCCCGCTGGGCGCGTTCGAGATCCGCACCGCCGCCGGAGGGGGGGGGAGCGGGGGCGGCACCGAGGGGAAAGGGCGCGAGAGCGGCACGGACGAGGAAGTCTTCGGCTGCGGCTCGAGCCCGAGATCGCTCATCGGCGTCGGGCCCATCGTCGGCGCGTCGTCGTCCTCCTCGCCGTCCATCACGCTAGGCAGCGGCACGACGGGAGTGAACGCCGTCGGCGTACCCGGACGCGCGAGCGGAGGGCGGGGAGGGAAGCCGTAGGCAGGACGTTCGTCCACCGGCGGCGACGGCGGCGGGTTCGACTTCCTGCCCGTCGACTCGTCCGCGGTGGAATCGGCCGACGGCGGCGACGAGGGGGTCTCTCCGCCCGTGCGTGCTCCAGAGAGGGGTACCGAGGGCGGCACGTTCTTCTGGCTCACCGTTCGGTCCTCGTCTCCTGTTGACCGTGCTTCGGGGGGTTCAGCTCCGCTTGCACATCACGATCAGGTCCCGCGCCGGGCCCAGATCAATCGCGACCGCCTGAGAAGCTTCCCCGTAGGCTATCACCAACTCCTCGTCGCCAATCGCGAATAGACGCCCCGCCTCCCGCCCGAGGGCGTCGCTCGGGCGGCCGAACGACCACTCCAGGGGGGCCATCGTCGCGCCGCCGCCGTCGACGAAATCCGCCGAGCCCGAGGTCGAGGCCGTGATGGCGGGAGTCGGCCTCCCAGCGGGGGCCCGCTTGGCGATGAAGCAGTTCAGCCCCTTCAGGTGCAGGGCAAACCCCTCGGGACCGGGGGCGGGGAGGAGCGCGATGCGAAACCGGAGGACGCGCGTCCCGGCATCGTCGACGGTGCCGCCGTCGGGGAGGGAGACCGTGATGTCGAGCTTCTCGTCGACCTCGACGACCCGCACGGTCCGCCCCCCGACCACCGTGGTCCGCTCGGGGGGGGCGAGAGCGTTGGGCCCGTCGTTGGCGCCCTCGGCGCCCAGCGGCGACGCGATGATGAGCGTGATCGACTCGCTGGACTCGCGGGCGTTCGCAGCCTCGAGCGCGGCGCGCACTCTGGCGAAGAACGCGAGGGGGGTGGTGATGCGCCGCAGCGGATCGGTCGTCAGCGCTCGAATGAGCACGTGCCGCACGTCGGGGTCCAGGTCGAGGGCTGCCAGGCGGGACGCAGTAAAGTCGTCCCCCTGCATGCGTTCGTCGAAATGCGCGCGCGGGTCCTTGTCCGCGAACGGAGCTCGCCCGGCGAGCATGTACGCCGTGATGAGGCCGAGCGCATAGACGTCGGTGGCCGGTCCCTCTTCGGCTCCGGAGATCTGCTCCGGGGCGGCCCAGCGCGGCGAGAAGAGCGCGACCGTGCTCACCGGCCTCTCCGACGGATCGATCACGCTCGCGCGCCGGACGCGCACCGACGCGATCCCGAAGTCGGCGAGCTTCGGCATCAGCGCGTGCCCCACCTGGTTCCGCCCGCTGTTCTCGGTCGCGCCCACGACGCGCGCGAACAGGATGTTCGACGGCTTGATGTCGCGATGCAAGATCCCGTGCTCGTGCGCCTCGGCGACCGCGCCGCAGATCCGCTCGAGGACCGAGATGGTCTCGCTGGCCGAGAGCCGCCCGAACGTGCGCACCTGCGTCTCGAGGTTCCCGCCGTCGAGGAACTCGGAGATCTGGAAGGGGCGCTCGTCGTCCGTGTAGCCGAAGTCGTAGATGCGGAGCGTGTTCGGGTGCTGGAGCTTCGAGAGGGCGAGCGCCTCCTGGAGGAAGTGCGTGTACGTCGCCTCGTAGACCCCTTCGCCGCTCGCCGAGCCCGACCCTTCGAGCCAGAGACGCAGCAACTTCACGCACACGATGCGCTCGAGGCGCTCGTCGGTGGCCCGGTAGATGGTCGCCATGCCACCGCCACCTGCGCGATCGACGATCGTGTAACGGTCCAGGAGACGCAGCCCAGCGGGCAGGTCGACGCTCGGCTCGAGCGAGGAGGGGGGCGCCTGCGAGGGGGAGGAGGGCACGTCGGGCAGGATCGTAGCGTCAGAGCGGGGAGGGGGCGATCTCGTTCGCCTGGATCAAGGCAGCTCGCAGGCCCTCCAGAGGTACCAACTCGCCGCGCTCCGGTACGGACGCCACCGCTCGCCCCGCTCGGCGAGCTGCGCGCGCGTCGGGAGCTCCTTGGTGCGGAGCGCGCGCTGGAGCCCCTTGCGCACACCGTAGTCGTCCACCGGGAGCACGTCGCGGCGGCCGAGGCGGAAGATGAGCAGCATCTCGACGGTCCAGCGGCCTATCCCGCGGATGACCGTGAGGCGCTCGACGATCGCGTCGTCCGAAAGCTTGGCGAGCGCGCGCATCGCGGGAACGGTGCCGTCAATCGTCTTGGCGGCGAGGTCCTTCAGCGCCGCCGTCTTCGCGCGCGATAGCCCGGCGAGGCGGAGCGCGTCGTCCTTCGTCTCCAGCAGCGCGGCGGGGGTGAAGCGGCGCCGGCCGCCGTAGATGGCGTGCACGCGACCGAGGATCGTCGCCGCGGCCTTCCCCGTGAGCTGCTGGTAGACGATCGACTGCGCAAGCGCCTGAAACGGCGTCGCCATCTCGCGCACCTGCAGACCGAGCGGCCCCACCTTCTCGATGACCCGTGCGAGCGCGCGATCCGCCGCCGAGAGCGCGCGCACCACCTCGTCGGGATCGAGCTCGGCCGCCCGGTCGCCGTCGAACAGCGACAGCGTCTCCGCGGGCACGGCCAGCGTCACCCCCTCGATCGCGAGCATCTTCCGCTTCGTTTCGGCGCCGCCGTGCGCCGAGAAGCCCCCGGCCTTCTTCCCGGCGGCGAGCACGCGGTGGCACGGCACGACGATCGGAAACGGGTTCTTCGCCATGGCCTGCCCCACGGCCCGCGAGCCCCCCTTCGAGCCCGCCAGCTCGGCGAGCTCCGCGTAGCCGATGGTCTTCCCCGCCTCGACCGCGCGCGACAGCTCGTAGACGCGCGCGAAGAACGGCGGCACCCCGTTCATGTCGAGCTCCACGTCGCGCAGGTCGTCGTGCGCTCCCTCGAAGTGACGCGCGATCCGCGCCGTCACCTCCCGCACCCAGCCCGGCGGCTTCGCCTCGATGGCCTGCTCGCCCAGGCGTGCCTTCATGCGCGCCCGCGACGCGTCCGGCGTGGCCTCCGGGAGCTGGACGGCGGTGAGCCCGAGCTCCGACCAGGCGACGGCGCACGGCCCAATTGGCGTCTCGAAGAGAGCGAAGCGCATCCAGGAGGAGTGGCGCCGATGGGCCTTCGACGCAAGCGATTCGCGCGGGAGTATGGCGGGCCTCGTCGCACGCGCGCTCTTCATTCGAGTGTCTGGAAATGCATGCGCCACCCCGATGGCCGGCTCGACCCCTCCACCGACCTTCAACGCAGCAGCCTCCCGCGCGAAACGACCGCGCCCCCCCCGTCCCCCACGCCCCGGCGGAGCACGAGCTTCTCGCCGACCTCGCGCCCCTTGTGCCAGGCGTCGCTGCGCGGGTTGCCTCCGTAGCGAATGTTGCGCACGTGCGGGTGCCGCTTCCGGAAGTAGGCGTCGATATAGCCGTCCTTGACCCAGACGAGCCCCTCTTCGCGGTGTCGCTTCGCCTCGCGCGCGAGCTTGCTGGCGAACCCCGTCATCACGCCCGATTGAAACGTCCGCCGCTCGCGGTTCGACCGGAGCCCGAGCGCCCGCTTGTGGTCGGCCCACCCCGTCTCGCTCGCCCGCGTGAGGAAGGCGTGGACATACTCGGCCATCTCGAGGTTCGACCGCGTGCCGCAGATCTCGAGCACGCTGCCGCGCTTCCCTTCGAGCGGCCGATAGACCGGGATCCAGATCACCTCGACGAAGAAGTGGCGCCCGAGGAGCCCGGCCAGGATGCGCTGGCTCTCCTCCACGCGCCCCGAGGGGACGCCGAGGGCGCGGTGGTCGTAGTCGCGGTCTTTGACGCGCGCCTTCGCGTCGATGTTGTGCTTCAGCATCAGGCGTTGCGCCGCGGCCATCGCCGCCTCCGCTTCGTGCACGTTGGGGCTCTCGGCCAGCGCCAGCAGACGCGCGATGCGATCGACCGCGCGCGTCGTGGCCTCATCGTGGTCCCCCCGCGGCGCCGGGAGCCCGGACGACGCCGGGTCGATACCGAGCCGCTCGCAGACCCCCTGGAACGCGGGACCGTGCGCGCGCTCGTCGGTCGCGTCCAGCACCTCGTGGACGTATTGGTGCGCCATCTCGTGCTTCAGCACCTCGATGACGACGCTCCACGGCTGGGCGAGGATCATCGGGCGCGAGATCTCGATCGCGCGCGCATCGGGGACCCACAGCCCGAGCTGCGACGAACGCGTCGAGAGGACGATCGACGGTGGGGTGAGCCCGTCGCGGAAGTGCGCAGCGTTGATCCGTCGCCATTCGGCCGCGAGCTCCCGCAGAAGCGCGCGCTCGAGAGAGGCCGTCAGCTCGCCGTGGGGCTCGGTCCGCATGGGTCTCCTTTCTCTCGGGGAATCGCGCCGCGCGGTCAAGCGGGCCCGGGAGCGGGGGGCCCGCCGTCCGTGGATAGTCGAACCGTCGCGCTGGATTTCCGGGTAGTGCTGCCGGGGGATGTCGTTCGTCGCCGTCAGCGTCGTCGCGCTGGTGTTCTCGTTCATTGGTTCGCTGCCGCTGGCCGGACCGATTGCCGTGCTCGTGGTCTCGAACGGCCTGAACGGTCGCCCCAAGCAGGCGTTCGAGATCGCCTGCGGCGCCGCGATCGCCGAGGGGATCTATGCGTTTCTCGCGTTCTGGGGCTTCGCCACGTTCCTCGCGCGCTACCCCATCGTGCTGCCGATCTCGCACGCCGTCACGGCGGTGATTCTCTTCTCGCTCGGCGTCTACTTCATTCGCTTCGAGCTGAAGGAGCCGCACGCCGAGCCCGTCGCGACGGGGGGAAAGCTCTGGGTAGGGTTCTCGATCTCGATCCTCAACCCCACGCTGCTCGCGACCTGGAGCGCGGTCACGACGTTTCTCTACTCGCGCCAGCTCGTCCAGATGACGGCCCTGCTCGCGATCCCCTTCGGAATCTTCGCCGCGGCCGGGATCATCGTGTGGGCGCTGATGATGGTGGCCATCATGAAGCGCTTTCGAAAGCACTTCCCGCGCGAGGCGCTGACCTGGTTCGTGCGCGTGATGGGGATCGTCCTGCTCGGGGTTGCCGTGTGGTCGGTCGTCGAGCTCGTGAGGTACTTCGCGCGCCCCGAGCTGCGCCCGCGCCCCCCCGTCGCGTGGACGATCGTGCCGCAGGGGAGCAACGAGGCTATCGACGTATCGCGTCCGTCGTGGCAGAAGCCCTCCGACGTCGGGCTGATAGCTCAGTTGGTAGAGCTGCGGACTTTTAATCCGTAGGTCACGGGTTCGAGTCCCGTTCGGCCCACTATCTCGAAATCATTGGTGATTGCGGCGATACCGGAGCCGCCGAATCCGCGACCCGGAACCAGATTGGAACCAGATTCGCGCGCGGCTTGCTGGAGCGCGGACGCGACCAGGTGCGCGCACTTCTGGGTCACCGAGATGTCGGAGTGACCGAGCATCTCTTTCACCTCTTCGAGCGTCCAATGGCGACCCCACCAGCCGGCCACGAGCGACGAACCGCACGTGTGCCGCATGTCGTGCCAGCGGAGGTGCCGCTTGATGCCCGCGGCCTCCAGCCACGTGTGGAACAGCTCCACCTTCGGAACCTTCACCGTCTTCACGCCGTCCACGAGGGTCGTCTCCTTCTTCGACTGGTACGGCGCGCCGATGCGGCGCCGAGCGCCCGTCGGGCCCGGGAAGACCAGCCGATCGGGGTTCTTCGGCGCATACGTCGGAAGCACGTCGAGCCATCCGCGTGCGGCAGCGAGCCCGAGACCGAACAGCGGCACGCGTCGCACCTTCCCGTTCTTCGGAAGCTTGCCCTTGCTGCCGAAGCGCACGACGACGTGAGGATCGGGGCCTGTCACGTGGAGGTCGCGCAGTTTGCTCTCCCGGAGCGAGAGACGATCCGGGGGCGCGCGAGCGACGATCGACACCCCTCGATCAGCGTGCCAGCGACGCCCTGGAACGAGAGCTGCAGCGCATCTCGCTCGATGACCCTCCCGCGCGCTCGCATCCTCGTCGTGGACCCCTTGGGTGGCACGCTGTCGCTCGCGATGGCGTCCTTGATCCGTGATCACGACGTCGAATTGGCGCACGACGCGTTCGATGCGATCTACCGCGTCGATTGCGCCGCCCAGGCTCACGACCTCATTCTCTGTGATCTCGCCCGGGGCGACCTGGCGGGCCCCGAGCTGTGGGCGTATCTGAGCATCACGCGCCGGGACGCGGCCGAGCGGATGATCTTCGTCGCATCCACCCCGTTGCAGTCGGAAGCCGCGGCCTTCCTCGGACGGGTATCGAACCTGTGCGTCGAGCTCCCCGTGGACGCCGATGGGCTCGACGCCCTCGCGCGAAGGCGCCGCCTGAGGCGATCCGGTGCGTCGCGGGAGAAGTGTGGCGGAACGGCGCCGTGAGTGGCTGCAGAGACCGCTCGCGGAGGCGCGCCGGAGCGAGTATCCCTCCGCACCTCAGCGGCAACCTGTGTACTACAAGCATTTCGGTGCCCAGGCCCATGTTCCTCCGATCCCGCCCATGAAACACCCCACCCCTTCGCAGCTGGACGCCGCGCGGCGTCTGTTCGCATGCGAAGGACAGGGGAGGGGAGGGAGCACGGGCGCCGAGGAGCGCGCTGCCGCCGGGCCGCGGATCTTCGACGAGACCCTCGCGCGCCTCGCGACGGTGCTTGGCTCCACGGGCGCGCGCGCGCTCTTCGCGCGCAGCGTGAAGCTCGCCGCGCCCGCGTTCCCCAGCCTCGCCGCCGTCCGCGTCTCGGTCGAGGGGGACGACGGCCTCGGCGAACAGGTCGCGCTCTGCCTGCGCGGACAGACTCCGGAGCAGGTGACCGACACCATGGTCAAGCTCTACGCCACATGGCTCGCCCAGCTCGAGACGCTGATCGGCGAGCAGCTCACGACCGCGGTGCTGCGGGACTCTTGGCCGGCCTTCCGCGCGGGCGCCCCCGAAGAGGAGACGAAGTCATGAGCAGCAGAGTTTCGATCCGCAGGCTTTCTTCGGGGGTGCCTGGGCTCGACGAGGTGCTCGGCGGGGGCATCCCCGAATTCTCCTTCAACCTGATCGCGGGCGGCCCCGGGTGCGGCAAGACGACGCTTGGCCATCAGGTCTTGTTCGCCAACGCCACGCCGGAGAGGAGAGCGATCTACTTCACCATCATCGGCGAGCCCCCGATCAAGATGCTGCGGTACCAGCAGCAGTACTCCTTCTTCGATCCGGCGAAGATCAACGACTCGATCCGCTTCGTCCACCTCGGCGACGAGGCGAAGCGGGGGGGCCTCCCCGCGGTCCTCGCGCGCATCCAGAGGGAGGTCGAGGACGCGAACGTCGCGCTCGTCGCCGTCGACTCCTTCCGCTCGACGATCCGACGAACGCTCGCCACGCCTGGCGGCGAGCTCGAGACGCAGGACTTCGTGGAGCAGCTGGCGCTTCACCTGACGAACCACGAGGCGACGACGTTCCTGCTCGGCGAGTACAGCGAGGGTGACCGTGACAGCGCCGTCTTCACGGTGGCCGATGGCCTCATCTGGCTCTACCAGGCGATCGACCGGAACTCCGTCGTGCGCAAGGTGAACGTGATGAAGATGCGCGGGCAGGGGCAGATCCCCGGCCTCCACACCGCGCGTATCACGGACGCAGGCATGAGCGTCTTCCCGCGGCTCCTCAAGCCCGAGGACGCGCCGACGACCGGCGAACGCCCCCTCGCCCACCGCCTCTCGACAGGCGTGCCCGTGCTCGACGAGATGATGGGCGGAGGGATCCCGCGGGGCTACTCGGTGCTCCTCGCGGGGCCGTCGGGGTCGGGGAAGACGGTGCTGTCGAACCAGTTCCTCGTCGCGGGGGCGCGGAACGGCGAAGCGGGGATCCTGGCGATCTTCGAGAAGCGCCCGGAGGACTACTTGGAAACGACGCCGCAAGGGGTCGAGTTCAAGAAGATGATGAAGAACAAGCAGCTCGAGATCCTCTATCTCCGGCCGCTCGACCTCTCGATCGACGAGACGCTCATGGCGTTACGCGACGCGGTTCGCCGCATTGGAGCCAAGCGCGCGGTCATCGACTCGCTCTCCGGTCTCGAGCTCGCGCTCGCGCCGACGTTCCGCGAGGACTTCCGCGAGTCGCTCTACCGCATGATCGGCGCGCTCACCGGGAGCGGCGTGACCGTGATGGCGACCGTCGAGCTGGTCGACTCGTACACCGATCTGCAGTTCAGCCCCCAAGGGGTCGCCTTCCTCACCGACGCGATCCTCATGCAGCGCTACGTCGAGATCGAAGGGGAGCTCCGACGCGCGATTTCGGTCGTGAAGATCCGCTCGAGCGCGCACAGCAAGGACCTGAGAGAGTACGAGATCACGCAGGACGGCCTCGTCGTCACCGAGCGCGCCATCGCGGGCTACGAGGGGATCCTGAGCGGCACGCCGAAGAGGCTCGCCGCGCGGAAAGCGCCGGACCGCAAACGGGCGCCGCGCTAGCCCCGTGAACTCGAGGATGCCAGCCCGTGCACCCGCTGCGGGCGCGCGCACGAGGTGCACGCGTCGGCGGGTCCGCCGCACGTACCGGAGGGGGGAAACCCGCCGATCGGTCGGTGGCCCGGTTCGAGCTTTCAGGGACGAGCTGGCGCATCCCGCGCCATGCGACCGATGGGAGGCGCGCGAAAGGCGATGGCAGTAGCAGACTCCGCTCGATCGCCGCGCGAGGTGCCTGGGCCGCGAGAGACCGCGTTGCGAGCCCGAATCCTCCTGGTCGATGACGACGAGTCCGCGGGCGGGGCGCTCGAAGCGTTGCTGCGCGCGGATGGGTTCTCGGTCTCGTTCGTTCCGGATGGCGAGACGGCGGTCGCCGAAGCGCGGCGCACGCTGCCCGACGTGGTGCTCACGGACTTGCACATGCCGACGATGGACGGCGTGTCGCTGTGCAAGCGCCTGCACGAACTCGACGGCGATCTGCCGGTCATCGTCATGACGGCGGACGGCGATAGGGCATCTGTGATCCAAGGCCTGCGCGCTGGATTGCACGACTATCTCATCAAGCCGCTGGACTACGGCGAGGTCCAATGGTGCGTGGACCGCGCGCTCGAACAGCGCGGCGCGAAGCGCGAGCGAGAGCGCCTCCGCCTGCAGACCGAGGAGCTGCACCGCGCGCTCAACGAGCGGCTCGTGCTCAGCAGCATTCGAGAGCAGGAGCATGCCGAGGTCGAGGCGGAGCAGCGCGCGCAGCTCAACGCGCTCCTCGAGAACCTGAGCGAGGGGGTGATGATCGTCGACAGGAGCAGCCGCGTCGTAATGGTCAACAGCGCGGCGCGCGCGATCCTCGGACTCGGGGACTCAAAGCTGGACGGGATCGAACAGCTCCACACGCGAGAGGCGCACGATCTTCAGCGGCGCCCCCTCCACAGCAGCGAACGGCCGCTCTCACGCGCGCTGCGGGGCGAGCAGTTCGTGGACGAGGAGATTCTGCGGATGCGTCCGGACGGACAGTGGCGCCGGCTCTGCTCTACGGGGACGAGCGTGAGAGACGCGAGCGGAGAGGTCGCGCTGGCGATCGTCGTCTTTCGCGACGTCACGGAGCTGCGGCGCCTGGAGCAGCAGCGGGAGGAATACCTCGCGCTCGTCTCCCACGACCTGCGGAATCCCCTGAGCACGCTCATGATGTCCGTCTCGCTGTTGAAGCGATCGATGGACGAGAAAGGGCTCGCGCAGGAGTCGAGTATCGTCGCGCGCGCCGAGCGGAGCGCCAACCGGATGAAGTTGATGATCGAGGAGCTCACCGAGGCGACGACCCTCGAGGCAGGCGGCGTTACGTTGCACCGTGAGGCGTGCGACCTGCGGGAGCTCGTCGTCGCCGTCGTTGGTCGCCTGGATGAGGCCCGCGCGTGCAGGATCACGATCGAAGCGGAAGGGGCGTCGCCCTACCTCGCTGTCGGGGATGCGTCGCGGCTCGAGCGCGTCATCGCCAACCTTCTCACGAATGCGCTCAAGTACTCCGCCGACGATGCTCCGGTGACCGTCCGACTCACGCGCAGGACGGGCAGCATCGAGCTCGACGTGATCGATCGCGGCATCGGCATCGCGCCCGAGAGCCTGAAGCTGCTCTTCGAGAGGTACTTCAGGACGGCCGCGGGCAAGGCGCACGCGAGCGGCCTCGGCCTCGGGCTCTATATTGCCCGCCTGATCACCGAGGCGCACGGGGGGCGAATCGAGGTCTCGAGCGAGGTGGGCAAGGGGAGCACGTTCCGTCTGGTGCTTCCGGCCTGACGGAAGCGCCGCCGCTCGGCGTCGGTTGCCGGCTGGACGACACGAGACATGCGTCTGCGTCAGTGCACGGCCGCGGCCATGGGGAGGGCAGCTACGGTGAGAGAGAATCAGCGCGACGATGTCGCGGAGCCGAACGCTCGGGCCGCTGCGCCCGCTGCTCGTCGAATGCTCGCCGATGACGCGATCTGATCGTGAGCGCGGGGGCTGTCACGGCCGTTGGAGCACGGTTGCGTTGAGGATACCCCGTCGATGCTTGCGGCGCTCGAGAGGGGGACGTGGGACGTCCTGCTCGGCGACTGGTCGAGCGCGAGCTTCAACGCATCCGCCGCGCTCGAGCTCTTGAAGTCGCTGAATCTCGACATCCAGCAACCAAGGAGGTAGAGCGCGCCGAATTCATGGACACTCGAGCCCGAGTGAGTGAACAGATGCAGCGTCGCAACAGTGCCGACCATGATGAGCCTCAAGTAGCGAGACCAACGCGAGCGCGTCGAGGCATCGGAGGCCACCCTGCTGGAGACCCTCGCCGCGTTTGCTCGTCCGATGGAGCTGATGATCACCAAAACGCGGTAGGACAGGCTCAGCGCGGCACGTGCCCTTCGAGCGACCGCGGCCCATTCCTGCCGAATGATGCAGATCGCGCATTCAAGTGCCCTTCACTCCGCCCTCGCGTTCACGGAGGCGCGGAAGCTGCAGGCGCTAGTGGACGAGGGGGTCCCACCGAATGGCGAACGTTCTCATCGTCGACGACGACTACGACATGGCGGAGGCTTCCAAAGAGCTCTTGGAATCGGCCGGGCACCGGGTTCGCGTCGGACATGGCGGTGAGGAGGGGCTGGTCTCCCTATCCGCGGCGCCGCTTCCTGATTGCGTCTTGCTCGATGTCGACATGCCCGTGCTGAATGGCCCGGGAATGGCTCACGAGATGCTCTTGCACGACGCGGGAGAGGAGAAGATCCCGATCGTCCTCGTTTCAGGAAGGCGCGACTTGCCTGACTTGGCAGCACGCATGGGAACCCCGTATTTCCTGGTGAAGGCATGCCCTGACTATGGAGAGATCCTCCTCAGGGTACTTGGTCGCGCACTCAGCGAACGACGTGCGCCAACGTCTGCCTGAAACCAGCAGGCCAAGAAACGGATGGGGTGCCCTCGTTCGGGAAGAGCCTCCTGAGTCTAATGGCGCCGATCGGTCCTGCCCCGAACGGTCGTCGAGCTCCGTGACTACCTTCTGTGCAAGCCATGGGATCATCTCGGCGAGCGTCGGATCGTCATCACTGGTAAACGTGAGCGTGGACACCTCGTCGAGGCCGGGAATCGGAGGTCTCACCGGCGATGAGCCGGTGGCGAGGACCCAGCGCTGCCCGACGATCCGCCTCCCCGCTACTCGCAGCGAGCGGTCGTCGATGAACTCCGCACCGCCGCGGAGCAAGGTGAAGCTCTTCGACGTCTCCATCGCGTGCACGATCTGCCCCACGAAGTCCGCTACCAGCTCGCTCTTGCGGGCCCGGAGCAGAGGCCAATCGAGCGCAGGCGGTACCGCGAGGACGACCCCGAGCGCTCCGAGCCTTCGCGCGTGCGAGAGCGCGAGGGTCGACTGCAGGAGCACCTTCGAGGGCATGCAGCCGAGACGCGCGCAGAGCGTGCCGAGAGGGCCGTGATCAGCCACTGCACGCGCGCCCCTTCCGCGTGCCCTGCCTCCGCCGCAGCGAGGCCGGCCGTTCCTGCGCCAATCACCACGACGTCGAAGCCCAGCTCATCCTGCACCGGACTAGGCACGGCGACCTCCACTCGAGTGAGCTCGCGCCGGGGGTACGCATCGTGCGTGCGGGCCGGAGCTCACGGCCAAGCCGTCAACCAAAGGAGTCACCATGATCAACGCCAGCCAGATCAAACCCCATGCCCCGGTCGTATGCTCGAACAACGGCCAGTTCGCGGTCGTCGACCACATGGAGGGAACCGACACGATCAAGCTCGCCAAGGATGACAAGGGGCAGCATCACTACATCCCCATGAAGTGGGTCACCTCGGTCGACGACAAGGTGCACGTTGACCGCCCCGGAACCCAGGCCATGAAGGAGTGGTCGACCGAGGCACCGAAGAAGGCGTCCTAGCCGCGGTTGATGAAGGGGAGGGCGCGGCGCGCGACCTCCCCTTCACGTCACCGATGGAAATCCCGGTTCTTCGAGCGCTCCGTCGCGACGCCACATTTGCGTCACTCGTGAGGCGAGAATGTCCGAGCGGACGCCTCCGCGAATCCGGTGCGTGGGCACGGCTCTTGCGCCCATTTCGAGAGAGCTTGCGCGCAGACGCCCTCGCATGGAGAAGCGGATGCCATGGTGGCGCCTGACGCGACTGTTCATGCGAGAGCGGCTCTGACCTCAACCAGAAGGAGAGACTTCGATGGGAACGATGAAATGGCAGCCCCCGTGGTGGACCGAGCAGCACGCGAGCGCATGGGAGCGGGTGAAAGAAGCAATGCGTCGCGACTGGGAGCAGACGAGGCACGACCTGAAGATCAAAGGCGGCCACCAGTTGAACCAACAGATGGGCGACACAATGAAGCAGGCGGCAGGGAAGGAGCCGATTCCTCGGGACGACGCCCCCAATCCGCCGAAGGTGGTCGGTGAGTGGAGCGACATCGAGCTCCCGATCGAGTACGGCTACGCCGCGCGGAACCAGTATCGGCAGCACACCGCTTGGAGCTCCGAGCTCGAGAGCACGCTCGAGAAAGAGTGGGAGTCGGGTCGCGCAAAGACGGCGGCCGAGTGGCGGGACGTTCGCGATCACGTGCGGACGGGCTTCGAGGCGAAGCACTGAGACGAGCGATGCCGGCGCGTCCGCCAGCGTGCGACGGTGGACGGACGCGCCTGCTCGAGATTCCCATGGCACAACCTTCACCTTGTCGAGGGCACATGGCAGCCGAGAAATCGAGCGAACCAAGAAAGTGGGGCGCGTGACGCACGAGTGGTAGGAGGGAAGCCTCCACTAGTCTCGCGACGATCGAGGCCACGAGCGCTTGGGCTCCCACCCTGTGGTATGCAACTCGCACTGAGGACGTCCTCATGATGCTCGTTTCGTCGAGACTCGTGGTCGGGATGACGGGCTTCTTCCCGAGCGCGCTCGTGACGGCCGGACCGCGGTCTCTTCTCCGCTGCCGATGACTGGAGTCACCTCGAAGCAGTTCGATCCCGACCGCCTCGATCGTCGTGATGCGGCGCTCGTCGGGCGTGTCCTTCCCGTGGCGCAGCGCTTCGTTCGCGCCTATTTCCGTCTGCGCGTCGACGGGCTCGAGAACGTTCTCGCCGGCCCCACGGTCTTCGCGGCGAACCACAACGGCGGAATCGCCGGCCCGGACCTCGCCTGCACGCTCTCGACCCTATGGCAGGCGCTCGGGCCGGAGGCGCCGCTCTACGCGCTCGCGCACGATTTCCCGATGCGCCACTTCACGCCACTCGGGCGCGCGATCCAGCGGCTCGGCGCGGTGCGGGCGTCGCGCGCGAACGCCGATCGCATCCTCGGGGAGGGCGCCAGCTTCCTCGTCTACCCGGGCGGCGACCTCGATGCCTACCGGCATGCCAGGCGACGCGACGAAGTCGTCCTGGGCGAGCGTGCCGGGTTCATTCGCGCAGCGCAGCGAGCGCGCGCGCCGGTCGTTCCGATCGTCGCTCATGGCGCCCATCGGAGCGCGTACATATTCCACGAAGGAGAGCGCATTGCGCAGGCCCTCCGCCTGAAGCGCTGGGCGCGCATCGAACGTTTCCCGTTTGCCCTCGCGCTGCCATGGGGGATTGCGCCGGGGCCGTGGCTACCGTACGCGCCACTCCCCTTCGCGATTCGCTTGCGCGTGCTCCCCGCCGAGCGTGTGACGCAGGAGGAGGATCCCGGAGTGGCGCGCGAGCGGATCCGCGCCCGGATGCAGGACGCCCTCGACGCGATGGCGCGTGAGGCGGACGAGTGAAGGGCGCGACACGAGGGATCGCCTGGGAGGATCGAGGCGACGCCCACCGACCACCCATCTTGCTCATCCGACCGCTGGGTGGAAGCGCCTCACTCTGGGGCGAGTTTGCCGGAGCGCTCGAGCGCGAGCTGCGGGTCGTGACCTTCGACGCTCTCGGGAGCGGCATGTCTTGGGGCCGTGCTCGAGCGTCGACGGCAGCGCTCGCCGGCGACGCCCGGGCGGTGCTCGACGCGCTGAATATCGAGAAGGCGCATCTCTTCGGGATCTCGCTGGGCGGCATGGTCGCGATGCGCTTCGCGATCGACTCGCCATCGCGTCTGGCATCGCTCGTCCTCGCGTCCACGGCCGCGCGCGGATTCGCGTTCGAGCAGGCCGGACTGCGGCGCGCCTCTGGGTTCGCGCGCTGCCTTGCTCGCGAACCCTGCGAGGCGGAGCGGTGCCTGGTGCTCCGCGTGCTCTCGCACGAGTTTCGGGCGGAGCATCCGGCGGAGGCGCAGCGAATAGCCGACCTGGCCGCACAGACCCCCTCGCCACACCTGACGTTCGTGGCGCACGCGATCGCGGCGCTCCGTCATGACGTGCGAGCGCAGCTGGGGACGATCCGCGCTCCCACCCTCGTTCTGGCGGGCGATCGCGATCACCTGCTCGGCCCGGGCGCCGGTCGGGCGCTGGCGCACGGCATCGCCGGCGCGAAGTGGGCGATCATCACGGATTCGGGACACGACCTCACCCTCGAGCGCCCTGGCGAGACGGCAACGCGGGTCCTCGCGTTCGTGAGGGAAGCCCGTGAGGCGGTTCCCTTCTTGCGATCGCACATCGGATGACAAGGCCGCTTCTCCTCACGGACTTCCGCTCGGTGAGCCCCACGCACACGATCGCCCAGGCGGATAGTCTCGCCTGGATTGCGAGCGCGCACGCGCGGGCCGAGGCGACGCTCGCACGCAGCGCCGGGCGCCTCTTCGATGAGAGCGCATTCCGCGAGCAGCTCGCGCGCCGTCTCGCCCGCTTCGGGTGTGGCGCGGAGAAGATCGCCTCGCGCGGCCACGAACTCGCCGATTGCAGCCACACGCGCTGGGCTGAAATGGAGATCTATCGGCTCGACGAGCGACCGGAGGGCGAAGGGATGCTCGCGCGTACGCGCGTCTTCAACGACCGTGCGCGCGGTGTGCTCGCGCGCTTCTACGCCGAAGAGACCTCCCCACCCGCCGATATCGTTCACGTGACATGTACCGGCTATGCATCGCCCAGCGCCGCCCAGGTCCTCGTTGCGGACAAGGGCTGGGGGGCTACCACGCGTGTGACACATGCCTATCACATGGGCTGCTATGCGGCGTTCCCGGCGCTCCGCATCGCGGGTGGTCTCGCACTCGCGGACCACGCGCTGCGCGCCGGCGGTCCACGCCGCGTCGATGTCGTGCACACCGAGATGTGCTCACTCCACTTCGATCCTCGGGCACACGAGGCCGAGCAACTCGTCGTCCAATCGCTCTTCGCCGACGGCTTCATCCGGTATGTCGTCTGCGACCCTTCGGCGTACGACGGGCGCTCTCCCGCCCTCACTCTACTCTCGCAGGCGGAGGTGATCGTCCCCGACTCGAGCGGATCGATGAGCTGGATCTGCTCCGACGGGGGCATGCGTATGACGCTCGCGCGCGATGTCCCCGAGCGGCTCGCCGCCGGCGTTGCCGGGTTCGTGAAGCGCCTTTGGGCCAGCGCCGGGCTCGACGAGGCAGATCGCGCGAGCGCGCTGTACGCGGTGCACCCGGGTGGCCCCAAGATCCTGGACCGCGTACGCGACGTACTCGCCCTCGAGGAGCGGCAGATCGAGGCGAGCCGCCGCGTTCTCAACGAGCACGGCAACATGTCATCGGCGACGGTGCCCCACGTATGGATGGAGATCGCCCGCTCGCCAGAGGTGGAGCTGGGGCGCCCGATCGTCAGCCTCGCGTTCGGCCCTGGCCTGACCCTTTGCGGGAATGTGATGCGCAAAGGCGCTTCGTGATCGCCCTCGTCGCACTGCCGCTCGCTCTTCAGGCAGTGGCGATGTTCTTCGACGAAGTACACTTTCACCGCCGGCGGGGGCTCTCGCGGTGGGAGCGCGTCGGGCATCCGCTCGACACGTTGACCGTCCTCGCGTGCTTCGTGGTGGCGATTGCCGCGCCTTCGACGACTCGGTGGCTCGTCGTGTACGTCGCCTTGTCTGCCTTCTCGTGCCTCTTCGTGACCAAGGACGAGTGGATCCACGCCCGGGACTGCTCATCAGGCGAGCACTGGCTGCACGCGATCCTCTTCGTCCTTCACCCGATCGGACTCGCGGCAGTTGCATTCCTGTGGATGAACGGGCTCCGCTCGTTCGTCGTCGCGCAGGCGGCGCTCACGCTCGCATTCGGCGCCTACCAACTTCTCTATTGGAACGTTTCCTGGAGGCCCTCATGGATACGGCGACCGACGCACGCCCGGTGAACAACGCAATCTACGCACTCGGCGACCGCTGGTACTCGGCCGACGACGACCCGGTGGCGCTGCTCCGCGCCGAGTCTCGCCTCCGCAATCCATGGGTCGCCGCACGAGTCGTCACGAGCGTCGGCGCGCGTGCCCGGGTGCTCGACATCGGCTGCGGCGCCGGCTTCCTGGCAAACGCGCTCGCGCGCGAGGGGCACGAAGTCACCGGCATCGACGCTTCGGCGGAGAGCCTGGTCATAGCGGCACGACACGACGAGACGCAGACCCGGCCCTTCGGGATCTCCATCTGCATGTGTCCGTCGCGCTGATGGTTGGTCGAATGGGCACTTCGGCGCGTTGATCGGGAGCTGATGAGCGTTTGGTGACCCTCGCGCGGCCGCGACCGCGACCACGAGGAACATCGTCTTCGGCGCGATCTCGATGCGCGTCACGGCTCTTCCGCGCCGCCAAGGGACGGTCTTCCTCAAGGTTGATGGCGCCCCCGTCGAGTTGCGCATGAGGATCGAGCCTTCGCAATCAACGTGCCGTGCGCGTGGTGGCATGCGTATCGCATCTTCCGGGCAGATCTTCCGGGCAGACGCCGCGAATGAAAAACATGATCCCATCGGAGCGCTCCGACAAGGCGGTGCAGGAGGCCAAGCATGGACCACGTCGCGATGGATCTGGGCGGGCGTGAGAGTCAGCCACGAAGGACGACTCTAGCCACTGTCAGGCGGCTCGCGAAGATGCTCGGAGATGCCGGGGTTCGCTGGGCAGACGACAGTTGCTACCGCCTCGCCGCATCGCTCACCTACTACGCGCTCTTCTCAATTTTTCCGCTACTTCTCCTCTCGGTGACGGCGGTTGGCTTCTTCCTCGGGACCGACCCGGTCGCCCGGCAGCGTCTTCTCGACGCTGTGTCGAGCGCGACGTCGCCGCAAGCTCAGGCGCTGCTCGATCAGACGCTGCAAAGCATGCAAGGGCACCAGACCGCCCGTGGCGTGGGTGCAGTCGTGGGGATCGTCACGCTCCTGGTCGGAGCGAGCGGGGTCTTCTCGGAGCTCCAGTTCGCTTTGAACAAGGTCTGGCGCGTCGAGGCGACCCCATCGAAGGGTTTCGGCCGCACGATTCTTCTCGCCGTCAGAGACAAGGCGGTCTCGTTCGCAGTCGTCGTTGGCGCCGCCGTCCTTCTCTTGATCTTGCTGATGGTGAGCACGGCCGTGGGCGCGCTGAGCGCGTCTGCGCAACACGTCGTCTCGAGCGCTGCGCTGTGGTGGGCAGTCGAGTTTCTCGTATCGCTCGCGCTCAGTACGTTAATCTTCGCGGCGATCTTCCACATGATTCCGCAGACGAGGGTTCTGTGGCACGACGTGCTCGGCGGTGCGCTTCTCACCGCGTTCCTCTTCACCACGCTGAAGCACGTGCTCGCGTGGTACCTGGCGCACCTTGCGAACTACTCGGCATACGGCGCGGTAGGCGCGGTGCTGGGCCTCATGACCTGGATCTACCTGGTGAGCGCGTTCCTGCTCTTTGGGGCGGAGTTTGCGCGTGTGTATTCCGAGCAGGCGGGAAGCTTGGCGAACCGTGCGCGCTCGGAGCGCAGGGCGCAGCGGGCCGCGAGCCCGTCCACGAACGCCTGATTCCCTTTTGCCCTACCCGTGGCGGCGATGCGGGCCACGCGCCGGTCGAGACGGCGCGGCGCACCCCGAGCTGACCCCCGGCATCGGAGGGAAGCTCGTGCTGCTCCGCCCGCACGGAACGGGAGTTGCCGAGGCGCGCGCCGTTGCTTTGCCGATCCTATCGGCGCTGTCCCGCGCGCACGGCGCTGGCGTCGTCCACCGCGAACGCGACGGCGAGGTCTTTCCAAGCTGGTGGACTTCGGCATCTCGCAGCTGCGCGAGTGGGGCGCGGCGAGCCGCTCCGAGGGGGTCGTCGTGCGCACGCCCTGGTACATGTCGCTGCCCGACGGTCCGCGCTCAGTACCGATACTTCCACGCCAGATCGACGATGGTCGTCCCCTTGTCCCCAAGCGTCGTCTCCGTCGAGTAGTGCCCGTGGAAGCGCCAGTCGATGCGCAAGAGCGTGTCATCAGGATTGTCGCCAGGCGGCGGCACGCCCAGGCTGTACATGACGGTCGCGCTGACCCTGCGGCTCAGGGCGACCTCGACCTCGGGCCGAGGGTTGCCCGTCTGCTGGGTATCGACCGACGTTTGAACGTCGAGCCCGCCGGTCACCCCGCTGATCGCCTTGTTGAGCGCTTCGGTGACGACCCCGCCGGCCACGCTCGCCGCCTGCGTCGTGTCGTTTCCTGCCTGGCCGGGCGGCGCAGATTGCCCGAACGTCCCGTCGGACGTACCGAACATTAGAAGCGAGAAGATCTGGGCATCGGTCAGGTTGGGCTCGGATTCGAGGGCGACCTTGCCGGTCTTGACAGGCCCTATGAATCTCGCGGTGACTTTCGTCTGATCGGCATCGGGTGCCACATAGGACGCCGATGCGTCCACAAGCGGGTTGTCCACAG
>Ga0302196_10000226_pt1 | contig 56327 bp, 43 predicted proteins | sample II_Bog_N1_3_FD_198794 | JGI IMG/M metagenome (GOLD analysis project Ga0302196, IMG submission 198794) | Peat permafrost microbial communities from Stordalen Mire near Abisko, Sweden - II_Bog_N1_3 | ecosystem: Environmental > Terrestrial > Soil > Wetlands > Peat | place: Sweden: Abisko... | reverse complement strand
ACGCACTGTGCCTTGTAGGCACAGTGCCCCCCGGGCACGGGTCTCCCTTCGACGTCTGGCCATCCTCCCGCCACCCCATGCGATCCCCTGGACAGAGGGACAGCGTCGCGGCGCCCGATCCGCCCGCGAGCGTGGCCCGTACAGCTCGGAAGGCCGCGGCGAGCCCTTCGGAAGCTGGAAACAGGCTTCGTTCGAAGAACGGGAAAAAGTGGAATGCCCCGTGCTCTCTACGGTTCTCACCCCGTGCTTACCCAGAGGTCATCGATGTCCAAGACGTGGTTTCGCAGGCTCCTTCCGGTGGCCGCTCTCGCGGCCCTCTCCGCGGTCCCCGCTCGCGCCCAGGCGGACGGGTCCGACGTGGAGGTAGAGAGGATCGCCAAGGCGGGCCACTCCTTGAAGTGGACGTGGACGCCTCCCGGCAAGGACCAGCACTACGGCCACGCCGAGGTGCTCATTCACGCTCCGGCGGCGTCGGTGCGGACGATCCTCCTCGACTACGCCCACTACAAGGACATGGCGTCCGACAAGGTCCGGACGACGCACGTGATTGCCAAGAAGGACGGCAACACCGACGTCTACTGGCAGCTGCCGATCATGAACGACCTCTTCATGGCGTGGTACGTCGCGCGCTACGCGCCGCCGAAGGTCGTGAGCCCCGGCACCGAGGTCATCGAAGGGCAGATGCTCAAGGGCAACATCCACGCGATGAACTCGATCTGGACGATGCGCGCGGTGAACGACTCGTGGACGCTGCTGGAGCTCGATCTGCTCGGCGTGCCGAACGTCCTCGTCCCCGAGGCCTGGCAGGACGAGGGCATGCGAGACGCGGCAGCGCAGGCCGTGGACGCGGTCCACGACAAGGCGCAGGGGGACCCGAAGTGGGTCCCGTGGAAGGAAGAAGCGAAGGGCGACGTCAACGCGGCCAAGTAGGTCGCCGTGGCCTCCGGGTTATCCCCCGTGGCCCCCCTCCCTACCTTCCCCCGACAATCCGGGGGGAGGAGTCCTCAGCTCACGAACTGTGGTAAACCCGCCCGATGAGCGCTGCACTCACGCTGGCTGCAACGCCTCCGGTGGTGACGGACGCGGGCCTCGAGCTCCTCGTTCCCGACGATGACGTCGCCAGCCCCGAGCTGTCGATCGTCGTGCCGGCGCTCAACGAGCAGCTGACGATCAAGGAGTTCGTTCGCTGGTGCAAGGACGGGCTCGCGAAGGCGGGCGCCTCCGGCGAGATCCTCATCATCGACAGCAGCACCGACAAGACCGCCGAGATCGCAGTCGCCGCAGGCGCGCGCGTCCTGCGCGCCCCGAAGCGCGGGCTCGGGCGGGCGTACATCGACAGCCTGCCGTTCATTCGCGGCAAGTACATCGTGATGGGCGACTGCGACTGCACCTATGATTTTCGGGAGCTCACGCCCTTCGTCGAGCGCTTCCGCTCGGGCGCCGAGTTCGTCATGGGCTCGCGCTTCCGCGGGACGATCGACGAGGGTGCGATGCCGCCGCTCCACCGCTACCTCGGCACCCCCGTGACGACGTGGATCTTGAACGTCATCTTCTCGAGCCACTTCTCGGACATCCACTGCGGGATGCGCGGCATCACGAAGGAGGCCTTCCTCCGGATGGGACTTCAATCCCAGTCCTGGGAGTACGCCTCCGAGATGGTGCTCAAGTCGGTTCACATGAAGCTCAAGACGGAGGAGGTGCCCATCCACTTCCTCAAGGACGTCGAGGGGCGCCTGAGCCACCACAAGCGCTCGGGGTGGTTCTCGCCGTGGGCCGCTGCGTGGATCAACCTGCGCGCGATGTTCACCTACGGGGCGAACTTCTTTCTCTACCGGCCGGGGATCGTGCTCATCGTGCTGGGCCTCCTGCTCACGCTGCCCGTCTCCCTCGGGCCGGTCGCGGTCGGCCCGATCGTCCTGTCGCTCCACTTCATGCTGCTCGGCCTCACATTCGTCACGCTCGGTCTGCAGTCGATGTACATGGGGATCTTGACCCAGGTCTTCTTCGACTACTCGGGCAGCGTGACGCGGCAGTGGCTGTCGCGGTTTCCGTACACACGGACGACGCTCCTGTCGGCGGCGCTCTTTCTCCTGGGGCTCTCCCTCTCGGGCTTCCTCCTCGTCCACTACGTGCGCGTCGGCTACGTGCTCCAGGCCAACGACGCCATCGCTCACCTCGGGGTGACGGGGCTCCTGCTCATGATCTCCGGGTTCACGACCTTCACGTTCACGCTCCTCCTGCACGCGATGCAGGGCCGCGTCGCCGCGCCGGCTCACGTGAAGAGCGCCGGCGCCGCGTAAGGGCACGCCGGCGCGCCCATGGGCAACGCTCTGCCTGACGCCACGGGGAGCCCTTCGGACGGCCGCGTCCGCGCGCTCGCCTTCGGCCTGATCGCGGCGCTCGGCGTCGTCTACGCCATCTTCGCGCGGGCCGCGCTCCACGCCTTTCCGTACTCCGGCGACGAGTACTCGTACCTGCTCCAGGCCGAGATCTTCGCGCGCGGGCTCCTGCACACGCCCGCCCCTCCGCACCTCGAGATGCTCCGCGTCGACCACGTCGTGATCGACGGCCTCGTCCGGAGCAAGTACCCGCCGGGGACGTCGGCGCTTCTTTCGCTCGGGGTGCGGGCCGGCGTGGCGTGGCTCGTCACGCCCATCGAGGGGGTCATCACGCTCCTCCTGGCGTGGAGGGCCGCGCGCACGCTCCTGCCTGCGCGCCACGCGCTCGTCACGGTTCTCCTCCTCGGCTGGTCGCCGCTCTTCCTCTTCAACTCGTCCTCGTTCTTCGCGCACACGGCGACGATGATGTGGCTCACCGCGGGCTTCGTCTCGCTCGCCGCGTGGAGCGTGGATCGCAGGTCCCATCGCCTGGTCCTCTTCGGCGCGGCACTGGGCTGCGCCTTTCTCACGCGGCCGCTCGACGCGGTGCTCTTCGGCGCGGCGCTCCTCTGCTTTCGCTCCGCGCGCGTCCTGGCGCTCACGGTGCTGGGCGCATTGCCGTTCGTGGCCCTGAACCTCCTCTACCAGAAGGCGCAGTTCGGCTCCCTCTTCGCCGACGGCTACCACGCGTACGCCGCCACGTTCACGGCCGTGTACGGGGCCCACGAGGGCGGCAGCCAGCTCTCGCCGCGCTACCTCGTCGACCCGATCGAGACCTGGAACCACCTCGACGTGACGCGCGCCTTCCTCCTCGAGTGGAGCGTGCCGGGGACGGCGCTGCTGGCGGCCTTCGGGTGGGCATCACTTCGCGGCGACGAGAAGGCAAAGGCGCTCCGGCGCTACTGCGTCGTGTGTGTGGCCGTCTTCCTGGGTCTCTTCCTCTTCACCATGGCGGGCTCCGACGACGGCGCCCGCGCGCGCTACCTCTCCACGCCGCTCATCCCGATCACGTTCCTGGCGGGGCCCGGGTGGGACTCCGTGCGCGACATCCTCCGGGAGCGTCTCGGGAGGCGGGCTCCGCTCGTCGCCGGGATCTTCATGGCGGTGCTGCCCGGCGTGCAGATCGGGTCGTTCCTCGACCGGCGCATGCCCAAGCAGCTGATCCGCGAGCGGCTGCCCGAGGTGGTGGCCTCCGAGGGCGTCACGTCGGGCATCGTCATCATCCGCGCGCACTACCCCACCCGCCTCGCGCGCAACGGCCCCTTCTTCGACGCGCCCGTGCTCTACGTGTCTCCGCCCGCCGAGACCTCGGCAGAAGAGGTGGCCGCCGCGTTCCCGTCCCGCCCCATCTACGAGGCGCGGGAGCCCACCCGGGAGACGTACGACGCCGAGCCGTGGCGCATCACGCGCGTCCGGTAGCAGCGAGCGGGCAAAGACGCGGAGCAAGCACCCCTCCTCCCCGAGCGAGCCTCCCCCGCAGCGGAGCGGCCCTGCCTTTGTCGAAAGCGAGGTTCGCTTCGTAGGCTATGGGCTCACGGGCACGGGCACGGGCACGGGTACGGGCACGGAGGGGAGCTATGGAGCGACCCCGGTCTTCAGGTACACGTGGTAGCCGTCGGCTCCCGGGACGGGGACCTCCGTGTAACGGTCCGAGAGCAGGCCCGGAAGCGTGGGGCAGAGTTCCGTAACCTCGGCGACCCCGTGGTGGAACTGGCCCAGCGACTCGTCCAGAAAGACCATGGCCGCGGGAGGCTTCGTCATGAGCCGCTCGCACGTGTCGGCGGCGATCTCCGCCTGGATGGCCTTCATCACGGTCCGCTGCTCCGGGTTCGGTCCCACGCCCGGGGCCGCGGGGAGGCTCCGGTACCAGCCCTCGGTGTTGATCATCATGTTGGCCACGTAGGGGACGGCGGGCCTGCGCTCGGCGTAGAGCGCCGCGTGCAGCTCGTGGCCGTAGAAGAACATCGTGTCGTCGGGGCGCGTGTGCGCTTTCACGAACTCGCCGACGGCGATCGCTGGCGCGATGTCCGCCTGCTCCTCGGCCTGGTGCGCCCAGCTCGGTCCGGCGACGAGCATCGAGGCGATCCGGTAGCCGACGAACACGACCGCCAGCCCGAGCGCCACCTTGTACCGGGCCTCGCGAACCGGCCCGTCGAGCGTGGACAGCTTGCCGAGCAGGAGCAGGGCGGCTGGGATCGTCGCCGCCGTGGTCTGCTGCACGTGGTTCGACCACCCCTTGCCGACGATGCACGCCGCGATGAGAAAGAGCACGGAGGCCACCGCGAACGCGATCGACCGCCGCGGCAGCATCTTGGCGCGGATGCCGGCGACGAGCCCTGCCGTCAGGACCACGGCCAGGATGGTCGCCTCGAGGAACGGGCCAAAGATCAGGCCGAGGCCGTTCTGCTTGCCGACCCAGCGGTAGAAGCCGAACGGGTAGCGGAAATACCAGAACCAGAAGCCCGGGATGCTCCCCAGCATGACCACGGCAGAGACCATCACCGCAGCGCCGATGAGCGCTCCCAGCAGGGCCCACTTCGCACGGAGGCCGCGCATCTCGCGCTCGGGGTCGTCGACGAAGAGGATCGCCACGGCGGCCGCGCCGGGGAACGCGATGCCCGAGTGGCGGGAGAAGATCACGAGCGTGACGAACGCGCCGCCGAGCATCGCCGCGAGGCGAGCCTTGTGCTTCGGCATCTCCCCGCTCGCGTACACGAGGACGAGCCCCACGTATCCGCAGAGCGCGTAGTACGGATCGGTGTGCACGGTGTGCCACCACCCGCCGGACATGTACCAGCTGAGCCAGAGGCTGACGCCGACGAGCGCCCACAGCGCGCACCTGGGGGCGGACGCGGGCTGGCCCCCCACACGGGGCGCGAGGAGCGCGCCCATGAGGCCCGAGCCTGCCACGTGCAGGACGAGGTCGGCGCGGCGGCACGCGCTGTCCTTGATGCCGACGAAGAGCTGGATGAGGGCGTGAACGAAGTGGATGAACGGCCCGTCCGGCGCGCCGATGCCGGCGTAGAGCTTCACGCCGTGCGCCACGCACCAGCCCGTGTACTGGTTCTGCGTCGCGTCCCGGAAGAGCGGGCTCGCCAGCTCGATGAGCGTCTGGTGGATGACGAGCGGCGCCAGGACGACCGGGACCGCGACGACGCACGCAGTGCGCAGCCAGGCGGCGCGGGCAGCGTCGGTGGGCAACACCGCCCATAAGTAAGCCAAGTCGCGCGGGGAAGACAGGCGAGAACGCGGGCGCTACCTTGACCGGGTGCCCAGCGACAAGTCGGCCATGTTCTTCGCCGCACCCGACGACTTCCGAGCCTGGCTGGCCGAGCACCACGAGACCGAGAGGGAGCTCCTCGTGGGCTTCCACAAGCGGGGCTCGGGCAGGCCCAGCATCACGTGGCCGGAGTCCGTCGACGCCGCGCTCTCGTTCGGCTGGATCGACGGCGTGCGCCGCAGCATCGACGAGCACTCGTACTCGATCCGCTTCACGCCGCGGAAGAGGACGAGCATCTGGAGCGCGGTCAACGTCGCCCGGGTGGCGGAGCTCGTGAAGAGCGGAAAGATGGCGCCGGCGGGGCTGCGCGCGTTCGCGGCCCGGACGCCCGAGCGGACCGGCGTCTACAGCTTCGAGCGCAACGTCGCCGCCAGGCTTACCGCCGCGCAGGAGAAGGCGCTGCGGGCGAACCGGAAGGCCGCGGCGTTCTTCGACGGGCAGGCGCCCTGGTACCAGCGCGCAGCGATCCACTGGATCGTCAGCGCCAAGCGTGACGAGACGAAGGAGCGGCGCCTCGCGCAGCTCATCGCGGACAGCGCGGCGGGACGGGAGATTCCGCCGCTCCGGCGCCCCGCCGGGACGAAGGGGAAGGCAGCGGCCTCGACGCGGAAGGGTCGGGCGGCACCGCGGTCGTAGGCCTGCACTCCGCACCCTGCCGAGCCACGTGCTATTCCAGTCTCGGATGAAGCCCGTCGTCATCGAGCGCCAGATCGAATGCGCCGCCGACGTATGCACGCTCTGGCGGGAACTGACGGACACCGACCGCATGAACCGGATGGCGGGCATGCGGCCCATCGAGCTCACGCCGCTGAGCGATGGAACGGCGGCCCGCTACCTCGTCAAGACCGTACTCGGCGGCTTCCAGGTCGACTACGAGGAGCTGCCCTTCGAGTGGAAGGAGTTCGAGAGCTTCGAGTCGCACCGCAAGATGCGCTCGGGTCCCGTGCTCGAGCTGCGCACGCGGCTGGAGTTCGCCCCCCGCGGCGAGGCCTCCACGGTGACGCTCCGCCTCACGCTCGTCCCGCGCGTCGGCCTCCTCAGGCCCGTCGTCTACCTCGCAGCGACGCAGAGCGCGGGGGAGCTCGCCCGCGCGATCCACCGGATGGATGCAGAGCGCGGCGTGCGGCCCGCAGGACGCCCCGCGAACCTCGAGGCGCTCGAGCGCGCCGGACGAGCGCTCGAGAAGTCCGACGGCGAGGTCAAAGATCACCTGCTCGCCTTCGTCCGCGACGAGGCGGACTCGAAGCTCTCCCGCATCCGTCCTTACGAGCTCGCCGACGCGTGGGGCCTAGACCGGACGCGCGTGCTCTCCACGTGCCTCGAGGCGGTGGGCGCGGGTTTGCTCGATCTGCGGTGGGACATCATCTGCCCGAGCTGCCGCACGGCGTCGGCCCGGGTGATGAAGCTCGCGGAGCTCCCGCGCGAGGGCCACTGCCAGCTCTGCGAGCTCGACTTCGAGATGGACCTCGAGCGCGCCGTCGAGGCGACGTTCTCGCCGAACCCCTCGATCCGTGAGATCGATCGCGGCCCCTACTGCATCGGCGGGCCGGCGCGGACGCCGCACGTCTACGCGCAGGTCGTCCTGCATGGCGGCGCGCGCGCCGCGATCCCCGTGCCCACGCAGCCTGGGCGCTACAAGCTCTTCGGCCGAGGCGGCGCGTCCGGCACCGTCGTGGTCGAGGAGGGCGCCGAGAGCGAGGTCGAGATCCTCGCCGCGGACGGGTTCGTGCCGAGCGATGTCCGCGTCGCCCCGGGCGGAGCCCTCGTCGTCCACAACCAGGCGGCGGGCGACCGGCACGTCAAGATCGAGCGCCTCGCCTGGCTCGACGCGCCCGCGACGGCCCACGAGGTCAGCCTCCTCGCCGCCTTCCGTCGCCTCTTCTCGACGGACATCCTCAGCACGGGCACCGTCCTCCGGATCGCGCGCGTCGGGCTCCTCTTCAGCGACCTCACGGCGTCGACGGCGCTCTACACGCGCGCAGGCGACGCGAGCGCGTACAGGCTCGTTCACGAGCACTTCCAGCTCCTCGGCGAGATCGTCGAGCGAAACCGGGGCGCGGTCGTCAAGACGATGGGGGACGCCGTCATGGCAGCCTTCGCCGACGAGCTCTGCGGGATAGACGCCTGCACCGAGATGCTCGAGGCCTTCTACCGCTTCCGCCACGGGCGCGAGCTATGCGACGACGTGTACTTGAAGCTCGGCTTCTTCGTCGGCCCCTCGTACGTCGTGAGCGCGAACGACAAGCTCGACTACTTCGGGCAGACCGTGAACATCGCGGCGAGGTTGCAAGCGAAGGCGGAGTCGAGCGAGCTCGTCACCTCCGTCGACGTGGCCGACCGCGCGAAGGCCGGAGGAAAGCTCGCGAAGCTCTACTGCGTCGAGCACTTCGACGCGAGCCTCAAGGGGCTCGGCGCGCCCCTCGCCTGCGCCCGGCTGCGCCTCGCGGCAGACGTCGCCCAGAGCGTGCGTCCGCCGGCGGACGTGGCCCGGAGCATTCCGCCGCCTCGCCCATGATGCTCTACCCCTGCACGCCCGCGCCGCCCATCACGCACGAGCTCTTTCGCGAGCCGACGACGCGCGACTCGCTCGCGAGGACCTCGCTCGCGGTCCTCCTCGTGGGGGGCATGTTCACGCTTGCGGGCGTCGTGCTGAGCGCGTGGCTCGGCGTCGCCGGCTGGCTTCACGTCGATCCCCCGTTCGCCGTGGACGGCAACGCCCGCACGGCGGTCTTCCTGGCGGGTCTGCTCGTGCCGCTTCTCCTCTGCGTCGCCGTGGAGGTGCTGTTGCTCGTCCCGCCCCGTCTCGCGCGTGAGCAGCGGTGGCTCGCCTCGTTGCCGTTTGCCTTCGCGCAGGAAGGATACCTCCACGCAATGGCCAAGGAGCGCGACAAGGCCGAGATCGAGCTCGTCCTCCACTTCGCGGGGCCCGTTCGCGCCGAGGTGGTAACGGCGGTGGCCGAGTCGCACGGCGTGGGCTCCACGCCTCGCCCTCGTGGGCCATCGACCCTGCGGCTCTCGTCTCCGGCGTTCGGCGCACGGCAGGCCGGCTCGACTCCGCACGCGACGCCCGACTCGTACAGCAACGCCGCGCTGCACAGGTGGTTTCGGGGGAAGGCGGTGCCGATGCTCGTCGAGCTGAAGCAGGGTCACGGACTCGAGAGCGTCGAGCTCGAGGTCTAGCCGAGGGCTGGCGTTCAGCCGCTCGCGGGCCTCGCGCAGTACGTGCGCCAGCTCCCGCTCTCGTCGGCGAGGCGAAAGCGCGCGGCGAGGACGCGCCGCAGCTCGGGTCCGAAGCGGTCGTACTCGACGCTCACGGTCCCGAGCGGCCGCTCGAGCAGATCGTTCCGGAGGACCACGCCGACCACCTCGGGGCGCTCGACGTCGGAGATCCACACGCTCGCGGGGTAGAGGCCAGCCCGGACGAGGTGGGTCATCTGGAAGGGCTGCGCGGTGATGCGGCCGTTCAAGGCGAGCTCGGTCCCGACGTCGTCGGCCACGACGACCTCCGGGCCCTTCGCGCGGCACACGGCGCGTGCCCGTCCGATGACCCGCTCCTGGTCAGGCACGTCCTCGAGCGTCGCCTCGAACGTGCTCCGGACGCTCGCCACGTCGATCCAGAGGGCCTGGACGAGGGCGGCGACGGCGCAGACGAGGCTCGCCCGGAGAGCCGGCCTGGGAAGCGGAGCGTGCGCCAGCACGACCACCGACGCGATGCAGGTCTCCATCCAGTAGCACGCCGAGCTTCCGATCTTGGCGGCCGAGAGCAGCGCCCATGCGGCGGCCACGACGAGCGCCCCGAGCGCCAGCGCTATCCCGTCGCGCCGGCGCTCGGGCAGCGCCCCGTCCCCACGCGCCCGCCAGCCGCACAGGGCGGCCAAGACGGCGGGGACTCCGAAGAACTGGAGCCGGCCCGGGAGCTGCGCCTTCCACTGGACGAGGCTCAGGGGCTGCCCGGTCGACATCCGGAGGTGGGTCAGGAAGGCTCCGTGGCTCACGTGCATGAGCACGGCGTAAAGCGCGACCGAGACGACGAGCGCGACGGCGATCGAGGCGAGCGCTCGGGTGCGACGCAGGGCAAGATCGACCAGCATGGCGCCGGCGGCGAGGCCGACGATGTTCGGCTTGATCCACGGGGCCACGGCGAAGAGGGCGGCCGCCAGCGGGTCGACGCGCCCGAGCCTCGCGCTCCGGGCGAGGCCGAGCCCGGCCAGGAGCGCGGCGAGCGTGTCGGGCCGTCCCGACGATACGAAGGGCGCCAGCGCGAAGACGCTCGCCACGAGAGCCGCGCCCGTCCACGCCGCCCGGCGGCAGCCCGGCTCCGCCCGCCAGGCGATGGAGGCGAAGAGCCCGAGCCAGCCGAGCGTGCCCAGGGCACGAAGCGCCGGGGGCGAAGCCGCGAACGGGACCAGCGACACGAGCCACGGCATGATGGGTGGATAGAGAACGAAGTAACGGGCAGGGACCGGCCCGTAGTCGAACGCGCCGACGAGCGGATCGACGTACAGCGAGAGCCCTCCCCGGATCCGCGCCGCCTCGAAGAGCACCTCGCCCTCCGCCGAGTCGGTCAGCGGGCGCCCCAGGGTGCCCCAGGAGAAGACCATCGTCGCCACGAAGCCGACCGCGATGGTCGCGAACGTGAGGCGCCAGCACCATCGGGACAGCGCCGAGAGAGTAGCCTCGCGGCCCTCCGCCACGTCAGCGCTCGCCATCTCAGCGCGCGCGGAGCTGCTCGCGGACGAAGGGCACGAGCGCGGCGTTCACCGCGTCCGGTTGCTCGAGGACGCTCATGTGGCCGCTCTCCTCGATCCACACGAGCCGCGACCCCTTGATGGCCGCGACGATGGCCTCGCTCCGCGCGGGCACGGTAGCGGCGTCGTCTCGACCGCAGACGACGAGCGTCGGTATCTGCAGGGCCGGGAGCTTGTCGAGCACGCTCTTTCGGTGGACCACCACGGCGAGGGAAGCGCGGGCCGTCCCTTCGCGCGAGAACCCGTTGACGCGGCGGCTGACCTCGTCGACGAGGCCCGGCCTCTCGCGGAGCGTGCGCGGCCCGAACATGAGCGGCGCGATCTCGCGCTTCACGAGCGCCCGCGGCAGCCCGAGCCTTCGGGACATCGACACCATCGCGCGGTACTTGATCTTCTCGACGAGCCCCTCGGCCTCGGCGCTCGTGTCGAGCAGCGCCATCGCCGCCACGTGGGTCGGGTGCGCGATGGCGACGCGCATGGCGAGCATGCCTCCCCACGAGAGCCCCACGAGCACCGCACGGCCGATCTTGAGCTCGCGAAACACGTCGAGCAGGGCCTCGGCGTGGTCCTCCAGGGTGAACGTCGGCGGCACCTCGCTCTTTCCGTGCCCCGGACCGTCGATCACGACGACGCGCCCGAGCTCCGCGAGCGGCCCGACGCAGGCGTCCCACATGCCTCCATCGAAGAGGAGCCCGTGCAAGAGCACGATGCACGGCTCGCCGACGTGACGCGGAGCCCCCCGCTCCACGTAAAACCACCGCCCCAGCCGCGTGCCGACGTACGCCATGGTGGTCCTTGCCGTCGTCCTGAGGCGAGCCGTTGTCATCCCGACGCGCGCCCTTCGTCATCCTGAGGCGCAGCCGAAGGCCCCCCAGGTGACGCGGGCTCTCTCCTCGAGGGCCTTCTGTCGGGGGTCCTTCGCTTCGCTCAGGATGACAACGGGGGGCTCACGATGACAGAGGGGGGCCTACGGGAAGATCTCCCGCTCCTTGTAGACCGCCTCGATGCGCTGAAGGGCCATCGCATAGGCAGCGATGCGGAGATCGCACTTCTTGCCGCGCGCGAAGTCGCTCACGTCCTTGTAGGCGCGGTTCATCGCCTTCTCGAGCCGCGTGTCGACCTCCTCTTCCGTCCAGCTCTCGGAGCGCTTGTTCTGCACCCACTCGTAGTAGCTGACCGTGACGCCGCCGGAGTTGGCGAGGACGTCGGGGAGGATGTCGATGCCGCGATCGTTCAGGATCTTCTCGCCGGCGGGGTTCGTCGGGCCGTTGGCGCCCTCGACGACGAGCTTCACGTTGAGCGCCTTGGCCTCGGCCTCGCCGATCTGGTTCTCGAGCGCGCAGGGGCAGAAGAGGTCGGCCTTCGTCGAGAAGAACTCCTCGCGCGTGATGGCTTTGCCGCCCGGGTAGCCCGCGATGGATCCGTGCGCCTCGACGTAGTCCTGGAGCTTGTGGGCGTTGAAGCCCTCGGGGTTGAACATGTAGCCCGTGTGGTCGCCCACCGCGGTCGTCGACACGCCGAGCTTGGACAGGATGACGGCGGCGTTCGAGCCGACGTTGCCGAAGCCCTGCACCATCATCGTCGAGCCTTCGAGGCTGAAGTTGTGCTCCTTGGCCCACTCGATGATGCAGAAGACCATGCCCTGCCCGGTGGCCTTCGCGCGCCCGAGCGTCCCGCCGCTGGCGACGGGCTTGCCAGTGACGACGCCCTTGACGCTCTGCTTGGAGAAGCTCCCCGCCATGTTGGCGTAGGTGTCCATCATCCACGCCATCGTCTGCGCGTTCGTCCCCACGTCCGGGGCGGGGATGTCGTGCTCGGGGCCGATGTTGGCGCCGAGCGCGTGGGTGAAGCGGCGCGTGATCTTCTGGAGCTCGTGGCGGCTCACGCTGCGCGGATCGAACTTGATACCGCCCTTGCCACCGCCGAACGGCAGCCGCATGAGCGAGCACTTCCAGGTCATCATCGACCCGAGCGCCTTCACGTCGTCGAGCGTGACGCTCGGGTGAAAGCGGATGCCGCCCTTGAACGGGCCGAGCAGGTTGTTGTGCTGCACGCGGTATCCCTTGAAGAGGCGCACTTCGCCCGAGTCCATGCGGACGGGGAAGTTGACGATGAGCTCGTTCTTCGGCTGGCTCAGGATGGTCTTCACGAAGGGCTCGAGGTTGATCACCTTCGCAGCACGATCGAGGTAGTCCTGTACCGTCTTGAAGAAGTCGTACTCCCGGGCGACCGGGAGCGAGCTGCGCGACGCCGGGGGCGGCGGGATGTCCGGGGAACTGGACGCGGAGCTGGAGGCAACGTTCATCGCGGGCTGGGAATCGTTCGGGGTCATGGGGGGCTCGTGGTCCGGAGTAGCATTAACTCCGGCGCGTGTTCCACAAGGCCGCGTCCGAAACACACAAGTGTAGACGCGCCGCGTAACAACAACGTGCCGGTCTCAGCGGACCCAGCGAGTGTAGAGGTAAACGATCGTGCTCGCCAGGATGAGGGCGTCGACGCGGTCGAGAATTCCGCCGTGTCCGGGGACGATGTTTCCTGAATCTTTCACCCCCGTCGAACGCTTGAGCAACGACTCTGCGAGGTCGCCCGCCTGCCCGCACGCGCCGCCCACGACGGACAGGAGCAGCGCATGCGCCAGCGGGAGCGAGCGCAGATAGATGAGGCTGGCAGCGGCTCCGGCCACCATGCTGGCCGCGAGCCCGCCGATCGCTCCCTCGATGGTCTTCTTGGGGGACACGGCCTCGTAGAGCTTGTGCTTGCCGAGGAAGCGGCCCGCGAAGTAGCCGCCCGTGTCGCCGAACCACGCGATGGTGAGCGTCATCAGCACGAAGCCTGGCCCGTCGTGGCCGAGGTCACGCTGCATTGCGGCAAGGAGCGTCAACGGGACGACGACGAAGAGCGGGCCGAAGCCGAGCGCGCAGGCCCGGAGCGCGGCGGTTCCGATGTCGCCGAGGCGTAGCAAGGTCACGAAGGGGCCGAGCACTGGGGCCACGAGCATCACAGTGAGGAGGACGCGCGCGTCGTTCGTGAAGAAGTAGACCGTTAGCGACATGGCGGCTGAGATGACGACGCCGATCACCTGCGTGACGCGATCGCCGGGGTGCGTCATCGCAAAGAGCTCCGCGCAGCCTATCATCGCCGCCGGGAACGCCAGCGCGTACAGACCCCAGAAGGGCGCGACGTAGAGCAGCGCCAGGATCGCCGGCATGGCGACCAGCGCGGTGCTCGCGCGGATGAGGAGGTTGGACGGTGCCTTCGATGCCATCGGGACGAGCCTGCCCTGGCTACGCGGCTCCCTGGGTGACGTCGACCTGCGGCAGGCCGCCGACGCGGCCGAAGCGCCGCTCGCGCGCCTGGTAGCTCGCGACGGCGGCGTAGAGCTCCCTCGCGCCGTAGTCGGGCCACAGCGCGTCCTCGAAGTAGAGCTCCGCGTAGGCGAGCCCGTAGAGCAGGAAGTTCGAGATGCGGCGCTCGCCTCCCGTCCGGATCACGAGGTCCGGGTCCCCGACCGCGAGGCTCGGCATGCGCATCCGCATCGCCTCGGCCGTCACGTCCTCGGGTTGCATGCGACCGGACGCGACGGCGACGGCCATCTCGCGCGCTGCGGCCGCGATCTCCTCGCGCCCGCCGTAGCTGAGCGCGAGGGTGAGCGTCATCTGGCCGTTGTGCGCCGTGTCATCCCGCAGGGGATCGAGCACGGCGCGGACGACGCCGGGCAAGCGCCCGAGGTTGCCGACGGCCTGGAGACGGATGCCGTTGTCGAGCAGCTCGTCCCTCTCGGTCAGGAGAAACTCGCGGAGCAGCTCCATCAAGGCGTCGACCTCGTCCTCGGGGCGCGCCCAGTTCTGCTCGCTGAAGGCGTAGAGCGTCAGCGCGCGCAGGCCCAGCCGCCGGGCCGCTCGGACCGTTCGCCGCACGGCTTGCGAGCCTTCGCGGTGGCCGATGGCCCGCGGCTGCCCGCGCTGCTGCGCCCAGCGCCCGTTGCCGTCCATGATGATGCCGACGTGTGACGGCAAGTTCCGAGCTTCAACCCAATTCATAAGGATCTCGTGCGTTAGCATGCCTATAGCCGAGCCGGCAACGGCGCCGGTCCCATCTGTACGGGGAAACGAGCCGGCTGCCCCCTCCCTTTCCCGCGGAGAGCGCTAAAGCCGCGGATTCCTACGTATCTGCACGATGGGAGAACCCGAGGAGGGCGGCGCGGGCGATGCAACGCTTCGTCTCGAACGAAGGAGCATGGTCATGAACGCGATGGTGAGCGCTCGAGCTCGGACGATCCGGGCCCTCAGGAAGGTCGACTGGCTTGCGCCGCTCGTGGGACGGCTCGTCGTCGGCTCGGTGTTCCTCACCACCGGCTGGGGCAAGCTCCACCACATGCCACGGGTGATTGCGTTCTTCCAGGCGCTCGGCATCCCGTCGCCGGCCTTCAGCGCTCACCTCGTCGCGTGGTCCGAGCTCGTCTGCGGCGCGCTCATCCTCCTCGGGATGCTCGCGCGCGTCGCGACCATCCCGCTGCTCGTGACGATGGCGGTGGCCATCGCCGCGGCGAGAGCGCCCGAGCTGCACGGCGTCCTCGACCTCCTCCGGCTCACGGAGATGACGTACGTCGCGATCCTCGTCTACATCGCCCTCGACGGCCCGGGCCTCGTCTCCGTGGACGCAGCGTTCTGGCGCACGCTCCGCGAGCCCCGGCCGACTTTGCCCACGGCGGGCCACGGCGTGAAAGGCGAGGCGGACGCGCCCACCTGAGCGCGCCCGGCGCGGGACGGCTCGCTTCCCGGTCCTCGGTCGGGAGGGCGCACGTCCTTCGCGAGGTGGTATCCTCGCGGCATGGTCGGCATGAAAGTCACGCTTCGCCTCCGCATGTCCGCGCACGACGCGCACTACGCGGGAGAGCTGGTCGACGGGGCGCGCATGCTCGCGCTCTTCGGGGATCTCGCGACCGAGCTGCTCATCCGGCTCGACGGGGACGAGGGGCTCTTCCGGGCGTACGAGTCCATCGAGTTTCTCGCCCCCGTCTTCGCGGGCGACTACATCGAGGCGACCGCGGAGCTCGTACGCATCGGCGCCACGAGCCGCCAGATGCGCTTCGAGGCGCGCAAGGTGATCGCCAATCTCCGCGAGCAGGGCCGGTCGCCGAGCGCCGCCGACGTGCTCGCGGACCCCACCGTCGTCTGCCGTGCGGTGGGCACGTGCGTGACACCGAAGGACCTCCAGCGGAGGCCGAAGCAGCTCTACATGCCGGCGCTCCCCGTCGGTCCGCCTCCCCACGCCGAAGCCCTCGTCACGCCGGAGGACGTGCCCCTCGTACTGACCGCGGCCATCGTCGGCGCCGAGGTCACCCGCGCGCAGACCCCCCACCTGCCCATCACGCCGCGCGAGATCGCCGACGAGGCGGCGCGTTGCCGCGAGGCGGGCGCGGCCGTCATCCACCTGCACGTCCGCAACGACGACGGCTCGAACACGCAGTCGAGCGAGCGATTCGGCGAGGCCATCGCTGCGATCCGCGCCAAGACCGACTGCATCGTCCAGACGACCACGGGCGGGGCCGTGGGCATGTCGATCGAGGAGCGGGCGCAGCCGCTCGCCTGCAAGCCGGAGATGGCGACGCTCAACTGCGGATCGGTGAACTTCGGTGACGAGGTGTTCGTCAACACGCGGCCCCAGATCCGCGACCTCGCGGCGCGCATCCGCAAGGCAGGCAGCGTGGCGGAGCTCGAGTGCTACGACGTGGGCCACGTCGAGGAGGCGCTCGCGTTGCTCAAGGAGAGCGCGATCCTTCCCCCGCTCCACTTCCAGTTCGTCCTGGGGATCGCCGGCGGCATCAGCGCGAGCGAGAGCAACGTGCGCTACCTCTGCACGCTCCTTCCGACCGGCGCCAGCTGGGCCGTCGCCGCGGTCGGGCGTCACCAGCAGCCGATGACCGAGCTCGCGATCCGGCTCGGCGGCCACGCGCGCGTCGGACTCGAGGACAACATCTACCTCTCCAAGGGTGTGCTCTCGGAGGGGAGCGCGCCGCTCGTGGCGAGGGCTGCGGCGTACGCGACGTCGGTCGGTCGGTCGCCGCTCGACCCCGACGGCGCCCGCAAGGTGCTCGGCCTGCACAAGCCCGCCGGCGGCTGACGTGGTCGCGACGCGCACGTTCGTCGACGACACGCTCACGCCGGTCCGCGCGTACGCCGCGCTGCGGGGGGCGGCGCCCGAGGGAGCCTCGTTCTTGCTCGAGAGCGTCGTCGGCGGAGAGCGCTGGGGGCGCTTCACCGTCGCAGGCTACCGTCCGCGCTACGAGGCCACCCTCGGCAGGCAAGGGTGGGTCGTGTCCGGTCTTGGCATGCCAGACGAGGTCCGCGCCCGCATCCAGGCGACCCACGGGGGAGATCCGCTCGAAGCCGTCGCCTCGCTCTTCGAGACGACCGACGTGGCGAGCGGGGCGAACCCGGCCGAGAAGCTCGCGCGCGCGCACGTCGGCCACTTCGCGTGGGACCTCGTGCAGGCCATCGACAAGGTGCCCGCCTGGCCCGCGAGCGCGGGCGCCGCGCCCCTCGCGCGCTTCTTCGGCGGCTGCACGATCGTGGTCTTCGACAACCTCGCGCAGACCATCACCGTCGCGGCCTCCGATCCGGGCGACCTCGATCGCGCGCTCCACGATCTCCAGCGGCCCCCTGCCCTCGCCTCGATTGCGCTCCCGGACCGCGCGCGCATCCCCGCCAACGTCCAGGTGAACGTGGACGACGCGGGCTACGTGGCGATGGTCCGGCGCGCCAAGGAGTACATCGCCGCCGGCGACGCCTTCCAGATCGTGCTCGCCCGGACGTTCCGCGTCCCCGCCGGCGGGCGCTCCGCCTTCGACGTCTACCGGGCGATGCGGGTCATCAACCCGTCGCCGTACATGTACTTCTTCGATCTGCCCCCCGCACCCGGGGAGACGAGCAGGACGCAGATCGCCGGGGCGAGCCCCGAGACGCTCGTGAGGCTCGAGGGCGGCGTCATGACCGTGCGGCCGCTCGCCGGGACGCGGCCCCGCGGCAAGACCGAGGAGAGCGACCTGGCGCTCGAGCGCGAGCTTCTGGCCGATCCCAAGGAGCGCGCCGAGCACGTGATGCTCATCGACCTCGGGCGCAACGACGTGGGCCGCGTGGCCGAGGTGGGGAGCGTCGAGCTCGTCCGCCGCATGGAGATCGAGCGTTACTCGCACGTGATGCACATCGTCAGCGAGGTCCGCGGCAAGGTCTCGCCCCGCGTGCCGAGGCTCGACGTGGTTCGCGCCGCCTTTCCGGCCGGGACGCTGTCGGGGGCGCCGAAGGTGCGGGCCATGCAGATCATCCGCGAGCTCGAGGCCGAGCCTCGCGGGATCTACGCGGGCGCCATCGGCTACGTGGCGAAGACCGGGGACCTCGACTTCGCCATCGCGATCCGCACGGCCGTGTGCAAGGACGGCGTGTTCTCGGTGACGGCGGGCGCGGGCATCGTCGAGGGGAGCGTGCCCGAGGCCGAGGCCGAGGAGACGCGGAACAAGGCGCGGGGGGTGCTGTGCGCGATCGAGGCGGCGCCGGCAGGGTGAGGGTCTCGCCGATGACACGCCCGCGCCTGCGGCTCCTGCTCGCGCTCCTCATGGTGCCCGCCGCGGCCGCCCTCGCGCGCGCCGCCTCGCCGGACGACTCGCCCCCCGAGAGCCACGCGCAGGTGGACGCGGCCCTGAAGGCGATCGCCCCCGCGTACGCGTCGAAGATCCGGCACCCCGACGCCGGCGAGCCCGGCACGATCGAGCACGCCATCCTCGCCCATGTGCCCACGCGCTTTCACCCCGTCGACGAGGGCAAGCTGCCCCCGGTCGTCGTCGGCGCGCGCTGCCCTTCCGACATGGCCAGCGTCGACGGGCGCTTCTGCGTCGACCGCTACGAGGGGTCGATCGTCGTGCGCGGGGAAGCGGGCGACGCCGGGGACGCCGGAGCCGACCAGCCTTGGTCGCCCTTCGTGCCGCCGCCCGACGACCGGCCCTTCGCCGCCCGGAGCGTCCCGGACGTCATCCCCCAAGGGTACATCAGCGCGGCGCAGGCCGAGAAGGCCTGCTCGGCGGTCCACAAGAGGCTCTGCCAGGCGGTCGAGTGGCGCGCGGCCTGCGGGGGCAGCCAGGGCTGGGCCTACCCGTACGGGCCGACCCACGTGGCCGACAAGTGCCACGACACGGGCGTCGCCCCGATGCTCGTCTTCCACGCGGCGGAGATGAAGAAGGGCTGGGGGCCCATCGAGCTGAACGATCCACGGCTCAACCAGCTCGAGGGAACCCTGGCCAAGACCGGCGCCTTCGCGGGCTGCGTCAACGACTACGGCGCCCACGACATGGTCGGCAACCTCCACGAGTGGACGGCCGATCCCCACGGCACCTTCCAGGGCGGCTACTACCTCGACACCACGCAGCACGGCGAGGCCTGCGCCTACCGCACCGTCGCCCACGACTACACCTACCACGACTACTCGACCGGCTTCCGCTGCTGCGCCGCCCCGGGCAGCGCGCCGTGAGCTTCAGTCCGTGCCGCCGTCTTCCGGCGGCGGGGGCGGCGCGCCGTAGGGGGGTGCGACGCCGTTCGTGTCGGTCGTCGTAGCCTCCGCGGGGGCCGCGGAATCCCCGGGAGAGCCGGCGTCGGCGGGCGGGTAGTACGCGTCGGCGGGCACTCCGTACGGGACGGCGTAGTTGCCCGTGTCCGGGATGGAGGAGGTGTCGGCCGTGAGCATGGCGTCGCCGCCGCCGCCGTCCTTCACGTCCGTGCCCGTCTCGCCGCCGCAAGCCGCCGTCACCGAGAGGGTGCCGACGCCGAAGGCGTAGAGCGCCGCGCGGCTGAGGCGCGCGGCGGGGGAGCTGGGCCGCGATCCGCCGCCGAACGACACCGGAAGCGCCCCCTCGCAGAACGGGCAGGCCGCTTCGTCGACGCGTACGTGCCGTGAGCAGCGGGGGCAGGCGACGAGGCGGGATTTGGTCATGGCGGGCTCCTCCTCGTTTCTATCGTGCCGGTCCCCTTCGAGGGAAGCACCGTGGGCGGCGGGCCCGCGCCCGGTCCGACCTCAGAACGCGTAGACGATGTCGAGGCCCTGCGTGGCGAGGCTCGCGACGGGCTTGGCGCCGCGCTCGAACGCGAGCGACATGCCGAGCCCCGTGCCGATGGCGATGGGCGCCTTCCAGGGCGCGTAGCGGAGGGCCAGCATCGGGGTGACGACGATCATGGTGAGCGGGTAGTTCGGCGACAGGGAGCCGATCACGTTGAGCTCGGGCCCCATGGCGAACGGGGCCTTGTCGTGGACGAAGTACATGACGTCGAGGAAGAAGTCGGACCCCACGTGGTTGTTCGACTCGCCCTTGATGCCAGTGAGCGGCGAGGTCGGCGAGCCGTTTGCGTTGTACGTGAACCCGAGCCCGACGGTCGTGGCGAGGTGATCGACCGGGAAGTAGCCGAAGAGGACCGCCGGCGTCGTGCTGACGGCCGCGCCGGTGAAGAACGCGCCCTGCGGGCCCATGTAGCCGGGGCCTGCGGGGACCTTCACGGGGGCCTCGGCGGCCTCTCCCTCGTCGGCACGCGCGGGCGATGCCGTGAGGGCCAGCAAGGTCACGGCAGCGAGGCCGACGCCGAGCGCGCGGCTGCCCACGCCGGAGCGCCTGCGCCGAGCCACGAGGCCCGCGATGCCGAGCGCAAGCGCGACGAGGCCCGCGCCGTTCGCCGGGGAGCTACCTGCCGCCACGGTGCAACCGGGCATGGGCGGAGGCGCGGCCGCCGTCCCTGCGTCGTCGTCGGCAGCGGGCGTCGCGCCGTTGCCGCCGGTGCCGGTCGACGCTCCGGAGCCGCCGTTGCCGCCGCTACCCGCGTTGCCGTTGCCGCCGGAGCCGCCGCTGCCACCAGAGCTGCCGCCGTTGCCCGCGTTGCCGTTGCCGCCCGTGCCGCCGCCGTTGACGACGCCGGCGTCGTTTGCCGGCGGGCTCCCGCTGGGTGTGCCCTCGATGCCGAAGAACTTCGCCGCATAGTCGGCCGCGCAGATCGACTCGGCGTCGAAGTAGGTGCCGGTCGTGCCGCAGCTGGTGGTCGGGTCGACGGCCACGGCGTGAGGCATGCCGGTGATCGAGTAGGACTCCACGCGGACGACGCCGTTGGCGTCGGCGTACCCGTTGTAGGTGTAGCCGCTGGCGGCGTTGGTCGTGGTCGCCGTCGCGCTCACGCCGGTCACGTTGGTCCACTGCGAGACGATCTCGCCGAGGTTCGCCGTGTTGACGGTCGTGTCCTCGGAGCCCTGCCAGATCGTGATCCGCGGGTACGTCCCGGTGAAGCCCGGGTAGGCCGCCTTCACGAGCGCGCCCCACTGCGCCGGCGTGTTCGTCGTCGGGCCGTCCATGCAGGAGAAGGCCGAGATCTCCGAGGTGGCGCAGCCGAAGGGAATGCCCGAGAACGAGGCACCTGCGGCGAACACGTCCGGGTACATCGCGAGGAGGGCCACCGCGTAGGCGGCGCCGCCGGAGAAGCCGGTCGCGAACACGCGCGTGTTGTCGATCGAGTAGGTCGTCTTCATGTAGTCGACCATCTGCGCGACCGACGCGGCCTCGCCCTGGCCGCGCGTGATGTCGGCGAGGCTGCCGGACGTGTTGCCGAACCAGTTGAAGCACTCCTCGATGTTGTTCGCGGACTGCTGCTGGGGGTAGACGACGTAAAACTTGTAGGTCTCGGCGAGCGCGTCCCAGCCGGCGGACTCGTAGTCGGTCGCCGCCTCGGTGCAGCCGTGGAGCGCGAGCACGAGCGGCGCGTTCGCGGGCACGCCCTGGGGGACGTACGTGTACATGAGGAGGTTGCCGGGGTTCGACCCGAACGTCGTGACGGGCGTGAGAGTGTCGAGCGCTGCGGCCGTGGTGCTGACGGGCTCGGGGGCGGACGGGCTCGCGCCCGCGCAGGATGCGAGGCCGAGAGCGAGACCGGCAAGACCGGCGAGACCGAAGGACGACAGGACGGCGGAGGAATGGCTCTTCATGGACGACTCCCTTTTCTTCGAGAACGGAACGTGTGGTGACCCGGGGCGGCCTCAGGCCGGCTCGAGCGAAAGCTCGGGGGCGCGGGCCTCCGATGAAACGCTGGCGAGACCGCGGCCCGAGAGGACGACGATGGCCAGGAGGACCTCGCAGCCGCCGGCCGCGATGGCGACCGCGACCGAGAGGCGCAGGTGCGCGTAGGCCGCGAGGGCGGCCGTGGCGGTCGGGACGAGCGCGGCGAGCGCGGCGCCCAGGTGGTAGACGAGGCCGACGAAGCGGGCGCGCACCGCGGGCTCGAACATACCCGTGAGGAGCATGGGGACGACGCCGCAGAAGCCGACGCCGCACGCCCCGGCGGCGAAGGCGCCGAAGCCGAGGAGCCCCGGGAACGTGCCGATGTAGAAGGGAAGCGCGAGGAGCGACGCGAGCGCGGGCAGCGCGATCGCGATCCGCACGCCCCGGCGCGCGGCGAGCATCCCGCAGGCCACCGAGCCGACGAGCATCCCGACGTTGAAGAGGCCGACGAGCCACGCGAGCGACGAGGCGCCCTTGCCGAGCTCCGTCGTGAGGACGGTCGGGTACATCCCGGCGAGCGCGTAGTAGGCGCCGAAGCCGAGGCCCATCGCGATCGAGGCCCAGGCGATCTTGCCGATCGAGCGGCGGTCGAACAGCGGACGGGCGACGCGGCGTGCGCGCGCCTGCGTCCACTCCTTGCTCTCCTTGATCCAGAAGCGGATCGGAAAGACGAGCAGCGCCGGCGCGGCCGCGCAGACGAAGAGCGCGCGCCAGCCCCAGATGGGGAGCACGACGGCCGACACCACCGCGGCGAGCAGGTAGCCGACCGCCCAGCTGCCCTGGAGGATACCGGAGGCGATCCCGCGGCTACGGGCGGGCCAGTTCTCCATCGCGAGCGTCGTCCCGGACGTCCACTCGGCGCCCATGCCGAGGCCGAAGAGCGTGCGGAGCACGACGATCCAGGCGAACGACGGCGCGAGCGACACGGCGCCGTCGCACACTGCAAACCAGACGATCGAGATCATGAGCGGGACCTTGCGGCCCCAGCGGTCCGCCGCCGATCCGGCGAGGGCGCCGCCGACGAGGCGGGCGAAGAGCGTGAGCGTGATCGACCCGGCCGTCGCCACGTTCGGCACGCCGAAGTCGCGCGCGATGTTCGGCATGACGAGCATGAAGATCGTGAAGTCGAAGGCGTCGAGGACCCAGCCGGCCCACGCCGCTCCGAAGGCGGCCCACTCGGCGCGCGTCGGCTCTTTCCACCACGGCATCGTATTCATGGCGCTCCTTGGCGCGGCCGCCCGTGCACCCGCACGAGCCCGCCGCCGCGGAGCCCTTCAGCAACCTTCGGTCCATCCCGCGATCACCCGCGCCGCAGCCATTTTCCCGCGATTTGCTGCGACCCCGCGTCACCGGTGACGCGCCCCCGCGGCCTCCACCCGCGCGTCGCCCGTGACGCGGGCTTGGCTATTCGTCTTCGAGCGCGGAGTCGTCCAGGCCGACCTCGCTGGCGGTGATGCCGAGGCGGACGATGAGGCGCTGGAGGAAGCGGCGGCTCACGCCCGACAGCTCCGCGGCGCGGGTGACGTTGCCGGCGGCGCGGCGCAGGACGTGGCGCACGTAGACGTCCTCGAAGGACCGCGTCCAGGCGAGGCGCGCGTCCTTGAGCGGACGGTCGAGCGGGACGGAGCTGGCGGCGTCGCCCGGCGGCGGCGCCTGGGACGGCGTGGGGGCGCGGGCGTCGAGGAAGCCGAGCGCGACGCTCCGCTCGATGAAGTTGCGAAGCTCGCGCACGTTCCCGGGCCAGTCGCGGCGCGCGAGGCCGGCCACGAAGTCCGGCGGGAGCTCGGCGCCCTCGCCGCGGAGCTGCTGGAAGAAGTGACGCGCGAGCGGCGGGAGGTCCTCGGGGCGCGAGCGCAGGGGCGGGAGCAAGACCTCCACCACCGCGAGGCGGAAGTAGAGGTCCTCGCGGAAGGCCGCCTCGTTCACGGCCTTCCAGAGCGGCCGGTTCGTGGCGGCCACGATGCGCGCGTTGACGGGGTGGGCGGTGTTGGCGCCCACGGGGCGGACCGTGCGCGTCTCGATGGCGCGCAGCAGCTTGGGCTGGAGCTCGATGGGCACCTCGCCGATCTCGTCCAGGAAGAGCGTGCCGCCGCTCGCCTCGTCGAACACGCCGCGTCGGTCGGAGATCGCGCCGCTGAAGGCGCCGCGCACGTGACCGAAGAGCTCGCTCTCGAAGAGGTTGGCGGGGATCGAGCCGCAGTCGATGGGGACGAACGGCCCGGCGCTCCGCCGCGACATCGCGTGGATGGTCTGCGCGACGACGTCCTTGCCGGTGCCCGTCTCGCCCTGCACGAGGACCGTCGCCTCGGTCGCGGCGACGCGCTCGAGGATGGCGTAGACGCGCCGCATCTCGAGGCTCGTGCCGACGAGATCGCCGAGCTCCGTGCGGTCGCTCACGGCGACGAACGCGGGCTCGTCGCGCACCTCGAGGCGGAAGGCGCTGTCGCCCACGCGCACGATCGTGCCGGCCGGCACGTCGACGTCGCGGACGCGGACGCCCTCGACGAACGTGCCGTTGGTGCTGCCGCGGTCGCGGAGGGTGATGATCCCCGGGCGGACGAAGACCTCGCAGTGGAGGCGCGACACCTTCGGATCGTCGAGCGGCAGCGGGTTCTGGGCGCCGGACCCGACCGTCGCCGAGCCGTGGCTCACGGCGACGCGCTTGCCCCGGGAGGGCCCCTCGACGACGACGAGATCGACCGCGGGAATGCGGACGCCGCGGCGATCGGAGACCACCTTCGTCGTCGAGTCGTGCACGAACTCGGCGCACATGGGTAGTGAGGTTAGCGCGCGGGGGGACGGTGCGCGTAAGGATTCGGCGGGACCGCGGGCAACGGCTGCGGCCGCGCGCGCGGTGTCGTCGCCGGGGCTGCGGTCGTGGCCGACGCGGTCGGCGCGGAGAGCGCCGTCGCCGTCACGGGCGGGGGCGGCGCGCTCGCCGCTGCGTCCGCGGGCGGGAGGAGCACCGGCAAGGGCGGCTCCGGCTCGGCGGTGATCACGGGCTTCGGAGCGTGCCCGGGACCGAGGGCCACGAAGGCGACGGCGGCAACGGCCGTCGCGGCGGCGGCGATGCCTACGGCCGGCCAGCGCAGCGAGCGCCTCCGTCGTGCCGCAAGCGCGCTGGCGACGCTCGCGCGGCGCGCCTCGAGCTCCGCGCGGGCGGCGCGCTGCACGTAGGCGCCGACCTCCTCGTGCGTCGCCGATAGCCCCGTTGCCCGCGCGGCCTGCTCGAGGTCCTTCGCGAGCTCCCCCGCCGACGCGGCGCGCTTGCGAGGGTCCTTGGCGAGCGCGCCCGCGACGACCGCGTCGAGGCCGCCGAGCGCGGGGACCTCCGCGCTCACGCGGGGCGCCTCCGCATGCATGATGCGGTCGAGCGTCTGCGCCTCGTTCTCGCCGTGAAAGAGCCGGCGGCCCGCGAGCGCCTCCCACAGGACGACGCCGAGCCCGAAGACGTCGACGCCCGCGTCGACCTGCCCGAGCTTCACGTACTCGGGCGCCATGTAGCCGAGCTTGCCCTTGAGCGTGCCCTGCGTCGTCGACGGGGCTCCCTGGTAGACGGCCTTCGCGAGGCCAAAATCGGTGAGCCGGCTCACGCCGTCGATCCCGACGAGGATGTTCTGCGGCGACACGTCGCGGTGGACGAGCCCGAGGACGCGCCCCTCCGGGTCCCGCTGGTCGTGGAGGGCCTGGAGACCGGCGGCGGCGTCGAGCACGATGCGGATGGCGATGGCAGGGGGGATGCGCGCGCCCTTCTCGGCCTCCGACGCTACGAGCGTGCCGAAGGCGGCGCCCTCCACGTAGTCCATCACGAGCTGGAGCTCGCTCCCCTGGACCTCGACCTCCCTCACCTGGACGACGTTCGGGTGATGGAGCGCGGCGGCGACGCTCGCCTCGCGGAGCAAGGTCACGCGCTGGCGCTCGTCCTCGAGCACGTGCGGGTGCGGGCGCTTCAGGGCGACGAGCGCGCCCGGGTCGTCGGCGGCGGCGCCGACGTAGACCGTCGCCGAGGCGCCCGAGGCGATCTTCGCGAGCGGCTCGAAGCGGAGCTTGCCCACCATCAGAACGTCGCCCGCACGAGGACGCTCGCGCCGCCCACGAGGACGCCCACCGTGGCCTTGCGCGGGCCCGCCCAGCGGGTCCAGAAGATCCCGAGGGCGGCCGCGCCGACGGCGAGGACGCCCGTGCCGGCGAGGAGCGCGTCCGTGCGGCGCTGGGCCGCGAGCCCGCCCGTGGCGAGCCCCGCGCAGCTCGGCGCGGGAGCGAGGGCGCAGCCGGCGTCGTCGAAGCGCGCGTGCTGCCCGGCCGTGTCGACGGCGGAGGCGATGGTGAGCGCGCCCGCGGCCGCGGTGAGCACGGCGGCGCCGGCGAACCAGACGGGCGACAGCCGCGCGGGCGCCACGGTGGCGGGCGGCGGCGGGGCGATGGGATGGGGCTCGACGGGGGCCGGCGCGAGCCGCTGCTCGAGGGTCTCGTCGGCGGCGACGTCCACGATGTGCTGCTCGGCGAGCCCGGCTCCCTGGATGGCGACCGTGTGGGGCCCGACGGCGACGACGTGGGGCGTGAGGACGTCCGTGGCTGCCCCGTCGATGGCCGCGAGGCACCGGGCGCCGGCGGGGCAGCGGATGACGATGCGCCCCGTGCGGTGGGCGAAGCGAGCGCGGGCGCTGGCGACGGCCTCGGCCAGCGGGGCGTCCTGGGGACCGCGGCCGGCCCTCTCGAGCAGCTCGGTGCCGAGCACGGGATCGTCCGCGAGGGTCGCGGCGGCGAGGGCGATGCGCAGCGTGGTCGGGTCGGGGAGGATCGCGTCGGCGAGGGCGAACTCGCGCGCGGCCCGGGCGAAGTCGCCCTTGCCGTAGGCGATCGTGCCTCGCTCGTACGCGTCGCGGGCGCGCGTCTCGGTGACGGCTGCCCGGTCGGCGCGCGCGGGGTGCGTGGTCGCGAGCGCGGCGCAGAGGACGGACGCAGCCAGGCCGAACGCGCGCGCGAGCGCGGCACGGCCGACCAAACGCGACATGGATGAACCGTAGTGCAGCCGGTCCGCCCGGAGCAACCACGACCGGCCGGGCCCCGGAAGGTGCCCCGGATACGTCGGCGTTGCTGGTGCGGGCGCTCTTGGCTAGCGTCGGCTTCGATGAAGCGCCGGGCGGCACACTTCGCGGTCCTCCTGGTGGCCAGCGTGGGCTGCTACGACTGGACCGTGGCGACCGCCAGCGTGACCGCCGACGCCGGGGACGCGTCGTCTCCGCCGGACGCCCCCGCCCCCGTCGACGCTTCCCACCCCGTCGACAGCGCGAGCCCGCCTCCCCAGGACTCGGCGCCCACGCCCGACGCGCCCTCGTGCGCCGATCTCCTCACGGCGGCAGCGTCGGCAGAGGCCGCCGCGAAGCACTGCACCTCGATGCCGAACGACTGCGAGAGCGACGTCGAGGACCAGTGCAACTGCCTGGTGTCGGTCGCCCAGGCCGACAACGCTGCCACGCAGGCCTACAAAGCCGCCGTCCTGGCCGTGAAGGACGCGGGCTGCGCGAGCTGCGGCACGTGCCCGCCGCCGCCCGTTCCCTCGTTCTGCACGGTCTCCGGCATGATGCTCATGACGAGCTGCAGCCCCTGATGCCGAGGCGCGGCTGAGGTCGGCTTGCAGTATTGTGACGGCTCGACCATGCGACGGCTCCTCGCCAGCATCCCCACCTTGCTCGCGCTGGCCGGCGCCAGCGGCTGCGCGACGCCGACGGCCGTGAGCCTCGCCATCGACAGCGAGGTCGGCTGCAGCGCCGGCGCCACGGTGGTCATCGTCGGCGGATCGAGCCTCGCGAGCTTGCCGATGCTGGCCGTATCGTCCTCCTCCACCCAGTGCGCCGCGCCCGCGGGCGACGCCGGCGAGTCGGACATGGGCACGCTCGTCCTCGTGCCAGCGGGTAGCAAGAGCGAGAGCATTGCGTTCGCGGTCATGACGCGCGACGACGGGCAGCCGGCCGACGGATGCCTCGCGCCCATGATCGCGCAGGCGGACCTCGGCCACTGCATCGTCGCCAAGCGCGAGCTGAACTTCATCCCGCACACCACGCTGAAGATGGAGATCGATCTTCGCCTCTCCTGCCTCGGCGTCGCGTGCCCCACGAACGAGACCTGCGTGAAGGGCGCCTGCGTCAGCGCCCAGCAGAACCCCACCCAGTGCGTATCGGAGTGCTACGAGGGCGAGCTCGACGGCGGCGTGGGTCCAGGGGACGCCGCGCCGCCCGACGCCGCGCCCGAGGCCGGCGACGCTGCGCCGCCGGCGAACGCCGTGTGCGGCGACACGAGCGGGCTCCAGGCCGGCGCGGGCTGGCCCCTCCAGTACGGTTGCCCGACCAACGCCGGCCGCAGCGCGGTCGCCGGCCCGACCACCGGGCTCACGAAGCTCGGGCCCATCGCGATCGGCGAGGACCACGCAGGGGTGATCGTCGGCGCGAACAACCAGCTCTTCTTCGGGGACGGCGCCTCCGCGAACGTGCTGTCCTTCAACGCCAGCAGCGGCGCGAAGCTGTGGACGAGCACGACCAACAACACCTCGCCCTTCCCTGCCATCGCCGCCGACGGCTCGCTCTACGTCACGGGCGTCGGCGGGATCTTCTTTGCGCTCGACCCGGTGACGGGGGACATCCTCTGGCAACTCCAGCTGAGCGGATCCTTCTCTCCACCCGTCCTGGGACCACCGGGCGTCGTCTACTTCGGGTCGCTGAGCTACGGCGTCTTCGCCGTGGACACCGCGGCGCACGCGCAGAAGTGGAACTTCCCCGTACCCGGCGGCGGCGACGTCCGGCTCATCCCCGCGCTCGGAAACGGCACGCTCTACTTCATCGACGCGCTCGCCAACCACCTCTACGCGCTCGACGCGGCCACCGGGACGCTGGTGTTCGAGGTCGCCCTCTCCGCGACGGCCGCGGGATCGCCCGTGCTCGGGCTCGATGCCGTCTACGCGGCCACGACCTCGGGCATCATGGCAATCGATCCACGGAAGGGCGTCCTCCTGTGGAACACGATCAAGGGCTATTCGGTCACGCAACCCGCGCTCCTCTCGAACGGAGACCTGGTGACGACCGAGGCGAGCAACGGCTTGGTCCTCGACCACACGACCGGCGCCGTGCTCCGGACGGTGCCTCTCAGCGGAAGCCTCCCGTACGCCGGCACCGTGGCCGTCGGGTCCAGCGACACGATGTTCTTCCCGACCGCGAGCAACACCGTCGCCTTCACGGCCGGAGGCACGATGCTCTGGACCTCCATGGCGACGGGGCAACCCGCCATCTCCGCCGCGGGGCTGGTCCTCCTCGACGACGACACCTCGAGCTTCGTCGTCCTGGGCCCCTGACGAGCCCCCAAGGCCCGGAGGCGGAGCGCGTCTCAGGTGGGTGCTACTGTGCTACCGGATGTCGGCAGGGACGTACCCGTCGGAGATGACCAGCCCCGCGAGCGAGCCATGAGCGGGGGTCTCACGCGCCGGATGGCGGCCGTCGTCGCGGCGCTCGTCCTCGCGCCGATCGTCGTCGTCTTCCTGCTCGTGCGGACGCTCCTTTCCGATCCGGTGGTCGTCCCCGTGCTCCCCACGGTGATCGAGCCCGTCTCCCAGGCTCCGGAGGCCGCCCTTCCGCCCGCCCAGGACCGCTCGCCCGAGATCCGCGGCCGCATCCTCGACGCCGAGGGCAACGCCGTGCGCGCGGCAACCGTCCGCCTCGTCACGCCGACCGCCCCCGTCCGCGTCATCCGCGACACGACGACCGACCGGGACGGCGCCTTCTCCTTCGCGCACCTGCCCGAGGGGCGCGCGCGCGTGGACGCCGACCACGATCCCGAGGGCTTCGTGAGCAGCGCCGTCCTCGCCGCGAGCGCGGGCCACACGACCGAGGTAACGCTCGTCCTCTCGGCGACGAGCGGCGTCCGCGGCACCGTCACCGACGGCGACAAGCCCGTGGCCGGCGCGACGGTCACCGTCGAGGGCGTCCCCTGGGCCGTGCCGGGCGCGACGACCGACGAGCAAGGCGCCTTCCACCTCACGATCGTCCCCGACGAGGCGACCGGGCTCATCGCCGTGGCCCGCGCCTACCGGACCGCGCGCGTGGCGTTGCCGCGCCAGGACCCGCTCGCCGTCCACGGCGAGACGGTCGTGCGCATCGAGCTCACGGGCGCCCCGGCGGTCGAGGGCGAGGTCGCGGGCGTGACCGGCGAGGCCGTGCGCGCGGAGGTCATCGCCTGCGCGGGCGAGGCGTCGGAGGCCCGCACCGAGAGCGGCGAGGACGGCACCTTCGAGCTGCCCTCGTCGGCCATCGGCTGCGGGGTCATCGCCGAGATGCAGGGCTTCGCGCCGAGCGACCCCGTCACGGCCGAGAGCGGCAAGCGGCTGCGGCTGCGGCTCAAGCCCGGAGGCGCCATCGAGGGCTTCGTCGTCGACGAGCGAGGCGCCGGCGTGCCGACGTTCACGCTCGGCATCGAGGCGTACTCCTCCGCGCGTCACCGCCAGGGCGACGGCGGGAGGCCGCGCGGCTTCGAGGACCCGCGCGGCGCCTTCCGCTTGGACAACCTCGCGCCCGGCAGCTACGTGCTCACGGCCTCCACGAGCGGCCGCCCGCCCGCGCGCTCCGAGGCGATCGAGGTCGTGGGCGGCGCGCCGACGCGCGGCGTGCGCATCGTGCTCGCGAAGGGCGGCTCGGTCTCCGGCGTGGTCTACGACGAGGGCCACAAGCCGCTGGCCGACGTCGAGGTGGGCTTCGACTCGGTGAGCAGCGTCCTCGCGAGCAACGCGAGCGCGCGCACCGACGACCGCGGCCGCTACAAGCTCGACGGAGCGCCGGCAGGCCCCCTCACGCTCCGCGTCCAGAAGAGCGGCTACCGCATGCGCCTCGTCTCCGGCCTAGAGGTGAGCTCCGGCAGCACGCTTGCGCAGGACGTCACGCTCACCGTTGCCGACGGCGGCCCCGGCATGGAGCTCACCGGCATCGGCGCGACGCTCAAGATGACCGACCAGGGCATCGAGCTCGGCTCCGTCGGCCCCGGCGAGCCCGCCGAGCGCGCGGGCCTCACGGGCGGCGATCGCGTCGTGTCCATCGACGGGCAGGGCACCGAGGGGATGTCCGTCGCGGACGTCGTCCAGCGGCTGCGAGGCAAGGCCGGCTCGACCGTGGACGTCTCCGTGGTGCACAAGGGCGGGGAGTCGCTGGACGTGACGATCGAGCGCGCGGCGATCGTGAGGTGAGCCCTAGCTCTGCCCCGGGGACGACCCGAGCCTCCAGCCGCCCCGCGAGCTCGGCAGCGTGGCGGTGTTCTCCGCGGAGAGGGCGCTCGACTCGGCGACCTTGACGGCGATGCGCTCGGCCGAGGTGGGGATCCACACGCGGAAGGCCATGCCGCCGCCCGCGGTCTGCGCGGCGTCGATGCCGCCGGCGTGGATCTCGAGGATGGAGCGCGCGAGCGACAGGCCGAGGCCGAGGCTGCCGTGACGGCGGGCGCGGTCGGAGTCCTTGAAGGCCTCGAAGATCTTCTCGAGCGACGCGCCCGACACCGTGCGGCCCGAGCTCTCGACGTCGATGCGGAGGCGGTCGCTGCCCGCGGGCACCGTCGCGCGCACGGAGACGACGCCCTTCTCCGTGAAGCGCACGGCGCTCACGATGACGGCCGACAGGGCCTGCACGATGCGCGAGGTGTCGATGTACATCTTGGGGACGCCGGGCTGGATCTCGCCCACGACCTCCACGCCGGAGCCCACCGCGAGATCACGCGCCTCGAGCACGGCGGACATGACGACGTCGCCCATCATGGTCCACTCGAGGCCGATCGTGAGCTCGCCCGCCTCGGCGCGCGCGGAGTCGAGGATGGTCTGGATGAGCGTGAGCAGCTCGCGCCCACGCTGGGCCACGATGGCGATGCTCTCGCGCTGCTCGGCTGTGAGCCGGCCGCGCGAGACGAGCTCCGCGAAGCCCAGGATGGCGTTGAGAGGACCTTTCAGGTCGTGGCTCATCGACGCGAGGAAGAGCCCGCGCATCCGCTCGGTGGCGGCGCGCGACTCGATGGAGTGCTCCTGCGCGGACGCGAAGCCGCGGAAGACGCCGCCGAGCGCGTCGATCGAGTCCATGAGCGCCATGAGGGAGGCGAAGCGGGCCTCGCGGCGCACGCGGGTGCCGCGCACGACGTCGGCCGCGCCCGTCTCGCGCACGGCGCGCGTGGCCAGCTCCACGTCGCGGACGAACCACTCGCCCAGGCGCGAGCCGAGGAGCGCCGCGAGGACCGTCGCGACCGCCGCGAGCATCAGGTAGACCCACGTGATGGGCGCGAGGCGCGTCGTCTCGAAGTCCACGATGGCGTGGCCGACCTCGAGCGGCAGGATCATCCGCGTCGTCCCCTCCTCGTCGTGCACGATGGCGGGCGGAGCGGACGCGCCGTCGAGGCCGAGGCGGAAGCCGTGGCCCGAGGCCGCGACGATGCCCTCGGCGCGGCCGCTCCCGTCGCCGTCGACGAGCTCCATACCGGCGCTGACGATGGCCTTCGCCTCCTCCTCGCGCGCCTGGATGTCGAAGGCCCGCGCGTGCGCGTACACGAGGAGCGACGCGCCGCCCGCCACGAACGCGACGGGCGCGGCGACGGCGACGACGAAACGCTGGCGCACCTGCGCGACCTTGCGGTGGCGCAGATCGAGCATCGCGAGGGCCTCGCGCGTGGCGGTGACGGGTGCGAGCTCGAGGACCTTGGCCACGCCCGCGCGCATCGTGACGTAGAGCGGGAGGGCGGCGGCGCTCACGATGGTCATCGTGAGGAGGACGAGCGCGCCCTGGGTGTACAGATCGTTGGTGACGGGGCGCAGCGGCGCGAAGATCGTGAGCCCGGTCACCGCGAAGACGGCCGAGAGGTCGGTCACGACGATGCGGACGGGCAGCGCGCTCAGCGCGAGGATGTCGGCAGGCTCGACGGCGTCCGAGCCGGAGGAGAGCGCGGCGAGCAGGGGCCGGAGCGGGCGCGTCCAGAAGAGCGTCGCGGCGCCGACGACGACGAGGAGCACGCCGCCTCCGGTCAGCGTCAAGGGCAAGGTCCCCTCGACGATCCCGGGTTCGAGCAGGAGCAGCCGCGGCGCGAAGCTGATGACGATGAGCTCGGCGACGATGCCCACCACGAACTGGAGGACGATGAGGCGAACGACGAGGCGGCCGGCGATCGGGTTCATGGCCTAGCCTCCCGCCGAGTACGGCGGCGCGTCCGACGGCCGCTGCGAAGGGGGTGACTTGGATTCACGCTCGTACCAGGCGGGCAGCGTGACGAAGAAGGTCGAGCCGCGGCCGAGCTCGCTCTCGACGCGGATGGTACCGCCGTGGAGGAGCACGAGGCGCCGCGCGATCGCGAGCCCGAGCCCCGTCCCGCGCCGACGCGTCCGCTCCTCGCCCGCCTGCTTGTATTCCTCGAAGATCATCGCGCGCTCGGCGGGGCTGATGCCGGGCCCCGTGTCGCGCACGCTGACGCAGGCGTGGTAGCCGTCGCGCATCGCCGTGATGACGACCTCGCCGCGCTGCGTGAACTTGATGGCGTTGCCGACGAGGTTGGTCAGGATCTGGCGGACCCGGCGCGGGTCGGCGCGCGCGTAGACGGGCTCCTGCGGGTCCTGCGGGACGAGCTCGGCGACGGCGGCCAGGTCGATGCGGTGGGACGAGGCGACGCCCGCCGCGTCCTTGACCTCCGACTCGAGGCGCAGGCTGATGGGCTTGTCGCCGACGATGACCGCCGCCTCGCGCACGACGTCGCCCGCGACCTGGAGCAGATCCACTCGCGAGCGCTGGAGCTTCAGCTGGCCGCTCTCGATCGCCGAGAACTCGAGGATGTCGTTGATGAGCTCGGCCAGGTGTTGGCCCGAGCCGCGGATCTGCTCGACCTCTTCGCGGGCGGTCTCGGAGAGGGGGCCGTCCACCTCGGTCATGAGGATGTCCGCGAAGCCGAGGATGGCGTTGAGCGGGCTCCGTAGCTCGTGGCTCACGGCGGCGAGGAACGCGGCGCGGTCGCGGTCGGCGGCGCGGGCGCGCTTGAGGTCGTCGCGGTAGGTCTTCTCGGCGGCGCCGAAGCGGCCGACGAGCTCGTTGAAGGCGCTGGTGAGCGCGCCTACCTCGTCCATGGTCCGCACGGGCACGGGCTCGCCCGTGGGCTCGCTCCGCACGCGCGCCATCCCGCGCACGCGGTCGGTCACGAAGCCCACGTCGGTGTTCGCGTCGCGCGCGACGAGGTAGGCCACGGTCGCGGCGACGCCCACGAGCAGCGTCGTGAGCGCGAGGAGCGACGACAGGAGCGCGGGGGCGCCCTCGGTCTCGGTGGGCTCGCGCACGAAGGCCACGACGTAGCGCGTCGCGGCAGGCGTGCCGGCCCCGGCGCCGCCCTCGATGGCGCGAACGGCGAAGCGGGTGCGCCCGAGGCCAGTCATGGCCTCCCCGTGCTGGAGCGCGAGGATCTTGCCGAGCGAGAGGCGCTGCGGGGCGCCCAGGCTCGCGTCGAGCACGACGCGCGCGTCGGCCTGCAGGACGAGCAGCTCGGCCCCGGTGCGGCGCGCGGTGAGGCGCAGGGCCTCGAGCTGCTCCTTGCCCTGGAGGCGAGGCAAGCGCGCGGCGAGCACCTCGGCGAGGAGCGTCGCCTGCTCGGCCGCGTGCTCGTCGCTCGCGCGGGCGAGGTGGTCGACGCCGACGATGCCGATCGCGATGGCGACCGCGAGCCCGACCGCGACCACGACCGCGGGCGCCAGCGGCAAGAGCGGCCACGCGCCGCGCGCGCGGACGGCCTTGAGGGCCGACGTCGCGCCGGAGGAGACGACGGGAAAGCCGTACGTCGCCGTCGCCCGACCCCCTCCCAGGGTCGAGAGGGGATCCATGGCCGACGACGGGGGCGACCCGGTCGAAGGAGGCGCGGATTCCACGGGCGATTCTTATCCTGCGCCGGCCCCGCTGGCGAATGAGCTGCTGCGGAGCCCGACCGTGTCGTCACCTCAACCGGCCCTGCCGGGTGCCCGATACCAGCCGCCCCGCGCCCATGCGCGGCCGAGCTGGCCATTTGACACAGCGCGCAAGCATTTTTAGCTGCGGAAGCCCTTTACGAGGACACTGTTCGCAGTCATAAGGCACGCGTCCATGCGAGAGACCCAGCGTCGGTCCCGAAGTACCGCGGTCTCACTCGCTGCGGCGTCCGCGCCGGTGGCCGTTCCGCGCCCTCCGCGGAGGGCCGTCGTGCGCGCTGGAATGCGGAGCGAGGCTCCCCGGTTCTTCGGCCATGATGAGGCCACTGCCGTCGCCGTGGAGAGCACCGCACCGGAGTCCGGTGTCCATGCCATCGACGAGGTCGTGCGCGAGGGGCGAGCCGTGAGCCCGCTTCTCGATCAGGTCACGCTCGTCGTCTACGCCTGGAAGAACGTGGAGCCGGGCACCCTGTCGTGGGTCTTCCCGAGCCTCGCCGCCGCCCTCGCCGCCGCGCGCACGATGACGAACGCCGTGGGCTGGTCCATCGTCGCCGGAAGGCGTGACGCCGACGTCGACGTCACGCGAGAGCGCTCCTCGGGCACCGTCCTGCTCGAGCAGACGGCCTGACCGCAGCTTCGCGCGAAGGGAGCGCGGATCGCTTGTGACGGAGCGGGCTCGCGAGCGACGGGACCGCGGTGGCAACGACGGGCCCGGGCAAGGGCACGGCGTAGCAACGAGCAGCAGGCAGTAACGAAGAAGGAACCGCAGAGGCGCAGAGAGCGCAGAGGATTGGGAGAAGGAGAAGAGCTCCGCTGGGCTCAAATCTCTCTCCCCACCCTGCGTCCTCTGCGCCTCTGCGCTCATCCCGCTGCTACCTCTCGAGAACCAGCGCGATTCCCTGCCCGCCCCCGATGCACGCGCTCCCGACGGCGTAGCGCCCCGTGCGGCGGGCGAGCTCGTACACGAGGTGGGTCGTTATGCGGGCTCCGCTCGCGCCGAGCGGGTGCCCCAGGGCGATGGCGCCGCCGTTCACGTTCGTCTTCGTGCGATCGAGCCCGAGCTCCTTCTCGACGGCGAGGTACTGCGGCGCGAACGCCTCGTTCACCTCGACGAGATCCATGTCGGTGAGCTTGAGCCCCGCGCGCTCGAGCGCGGTGCGGATGGCAGGCGCGGGCCCGATCCCCATGAGCGACGGCTCGACGCCCGCGACGCCCCACTGGACGATCTTGGCGAGGGGCGTCAGGCCCTTCTTGCTCGCGTACTCGGCCGTCGTCAGCACGAGGGCGGCCGCGCCGTCGCAGATGCCCGACGCGTTGCCGGCGGTGACGACGCCGTCCTTCTTGAAGACGGGCGCGAGCTTCGCGAGGATCTCGCTCGTCGTCTGCGGGCGGGGGTGCTCGTCCACCTGGAAGGTGACCGCGCCCTTCTTGCTGGGGATCTCGAGCGGAGCAATCTCGCTCTTGAAGAACCCGCGCTCGCTCGCGGAGGCCCAGCGCTGCTGGCTGCCGAGCGCGTAGTCGTCGCAGTCCTTGCGGCTGATGCCGTACTGGGTCGCGAGGTTCTCGGCCGTCACGGCCATGGGCGTGTTGCAGTAGCTGTCGGTGAGGGCGCTCCACAGGGAGTCCTCGAGCGCGGGCGCCTTGCCGAAGGCGAAGCCGTCGCGGCCGCCGCGCAGCAGGTGGGGGGCCTGCGACATGTTCTCGGTGCCGGCGACGAGGACGACCTCGCACTCTCCCAGGAGGAGTTGCTCGGCGCCGTTGATGATGGCCTGGAACCCCGAGCCGCACAGCCGGTTCACGGTGAGCGCGGGGGTCTTGATGGGCAGGCCGGCCTTCAGGCCGATGTGGCGGGCGCAGTAGATGGCGTCGGCGCTCGTCTGCATGACGTTGCCGACGATGACGTGCCCCACGGCGTCGACGCTGACGGTCGACTGGGCCAGCGCGGCCTTGGATGCATGTACGGCAAGGTCGTTGGCGCTGATGGCCTTGAGGGCACCCTGCATGGTGCCGAACGCCGTGCGCTTCGCGCCGACGATGACGATGGACTTCGCGAGGTTGGCCATGAAACCGCTCCTGGGTGGGGACCGGGAATGTGGCGCGCCGGGACCCCGGCGTAAAGATGGAACGCAGGCTGCACCGCTGACCCTCATGGAAAAGTCCGCTCCACCTGCCGCTCCCGGGTTCGCGCCTTTACGAGCGCATCCTGCGGGCGCAGGGCCTCAGGGGCTGGTCGGGTGATCCAGGTCCAGCGACGGCGCAATCCAGATGAGCCCGCCGGGCGTATGGTGGGGATGACGTTGGTAGGAAGGAGCCTCGGTATGCACTCTCTCGGCGTTCGCAGTCGGTTCACGCAAGGCGCCATCGTGGGTGTCGTCGGCCTCGTCGGCGCGCTGCTCGCGGTGTCCGCCTGCTCCTCCCCGACGACCAACCAGCTGCCCACGGTCGGCAACGGCCCCGGCGACATTCCTCCCACGCCCGACGCGGGCACCGGCGTCACGCCCCCGAAGGCCGACACCGGCGTGGCCCCTCCCGAAGACACGGGCGTCGCGGCCACGGACAGCGCGCCCGACGGTCCGCCCCCGATGATGATGACGGCCGACACCCAGTGGGCCAACGGCCAGCAGATCACCGGGCCCACCGTCATCGCCGCCGGCGTGACGATCACGATCGCCCCGGGCGCCACCGTCACCTTCGCGAGCGGCGCCTACCTCACGATCTCCGGCACCCTCTCCGCCGCGAGCTCCGGTGAGACCGGGGCGCACGCTGCGCTCGTCGGGCCCGCGTCCGGGACGTGGGGCGGCCTCATCGTCGCCTCCGGCGGCACCCTCTCCCTCGACGGCGTCGACATCACGAACGCGACGACCGCCATCGAGACGCAGGCCGGTGACCTCTCCGCGGCCTACGACAACGGCACCATCGAGGCCGCCAACACCCCCTTCCAGCTCGACACCGGCAGCAGCCTCACGACGTCCCATGCCACAGTGACCGGGACCATCGGCGAGTCGACCGTGAAGGGCTCGTTCACCGCCTCGTACCTCGCCTACACGAAGTCGGCGAGCGGCGAGGGCATCGTCGCCGAGGATCCGACCGCGATCCTCTCCATCACCGACTCGACCCTGACCGGATCGGGCCCCGCGGGCGACATGGTCGTCTCCGACTCGGCCGCGCAGGTCAACGTGGCGTACACCAAGATCACCAACGTCCACTGCGCGTTCCACTTCAACGGCCTCTCGTCGTTCGACATCTCGTACACGACCGCCGAGACCAACGCGTACGGCGCGATGCTCTACGGCTCGTCGGGGGCGGGGCCCTTCACGATCGAGCACTCGAACATCGAGGGCAACTCGGTCTACGCCCTCGACGAGGAGGGGACGAACGGCACCATCGTGCTCGAGGGCAGCTACGTCTCGGGCATGTCGAACGTGCCGGGCGCGACGAGCCCGCAGACCTCGCCCATCGCGAACGCGGGCCCGCGGTAGCCCACGCGGCGCGCGCCGTGGTTCCATCGTAGCGCCATGAACCGCCCGACCCTCGCTGCCCTGGCGCTCCTCGCCGCCGCGTGCGGCAGCACCAAGGCCCAGCCGGGCGCCGCGGACAGCGGCTCCGATGGCGGCGCGATGACCACCGGTGACTCGGCGACGGCCGGCGACTCGACGGTTGCCGACGGCAGCGGTCCGTCCCTGGGCGACGGTAGCGGCGGCGCGGACGCTCCTTCGGGGTACGGGTGCAGCGCCGACCTGCGATCGGTGGTCGACCAGAACGGCAACGTCATCATGGGCTGCCCGACCAGCGAAGGATGCGCCGGGGGCCAGTGCATCGCCGCCTGCGCCGCGGCCGCCGCCAGCCACGGGAGCCTCGGCTGCGACTTCTGGGTGGGGACGCCGGTGACGCTCGACGTCGAGAGCGGGCAAGCGCAGCCCTGCTTCGCGATGTTCGTCGCCAACACGTGGCCCGTCGCCGCCACCCTCACCGTCAGCCGCAACGGCACGACGTACGACCCGACCACGTTCGCCTATATCCCGAGCCAGAGCGCGCCCGCGCAGTGGCCCCCGCTCACCGCGCAGGGCGTCCCTGTCGGTGACGTCGCCGTCCTCTACCTCTCGGGCGCCTCGGACGTGACCTTCGTGGAGGATCCCAACGTGGTCCTCTCCTGCCCCCAGCCGACCGCCACCGGCGCGAGCACCGAGCTCGTCGGCACGGGCAAATCCAACGCCTTCCACGTGACGAGCAACGTCCCCGTGACGGCGTACGACATCTTCCCGTTCGGCGGCGCCGTCTCCCACTTCCCCGCGGCCGAGCTGCTCTACCCCTCGTCCGCCTGGGGCACCAACTACGTCGTCCTGGCGACGCCCGCGGGCACGCTCTCTCCGCCGCGCCTCAAGTTCGCGGACATCCTCGCCTACCAGGACGGCACGAGCGTGACCTTCGCGCCGGCCGTCGCCCTCCCCGGCGGCGGCGGCTACCCCGCCGTCGCGGCGAGCACGTCGACGACCTTCACGCTGAACGCCGGCGAGTACGCCCACTGGGAGACCTTGCCCGCGTCGACCGATCTGTCGGGCAGCATCGTGCTCGCCACCGCCCCCGTGAGCGTCACCGCGGGCGAGGACCTCTTCCGCCTCCAGCCCTTCGCGGAGCCCGGCGGCGACGCCACCCACGCGCAGATCGCCCCCACGTCCGCGCTCGCCAGCGACTACGCCGTCTCGCCCTACACGACGCGCCGCGCGGACCTCCAGGAGGAGTCCATCTCCTACCGCATCGTCGGCATCGTAGCCGGCACGACCCTCACGTTCGACCCGCCGGTCCCGAACGCGCCCACGACGACCGCGCAGAGCCAGGTCTCGGACTTCCAGGCGACCGGCCCCTTCCGCGTCACCAGTCAGGACGCCAACCACCCGTTCTCGATCGCGCAGGTGATGTCGACCGGCAACGTCAACGTGGACGGCGGCGCCGACGGCTTCCGCACCGACTGCGCCACGATCCAGTATTTGACCGAGCCGAAGGCCTGCGGCGACGAGGACTTCGTACCCCTCGTCCCCCCCGCGCAGTTCCTGAGCGAGTACGTCTTCTTCACCGACCCCACGTACTCCACCACCACCATCGACCTCGTCCGCACGAAGACGGGGACCATCTTCCAGGACGTGATGGTCGACTGCCTCGGCAACGTCACCGGCTGGCAGCCCATCGACTCGGCCGGCCAGTACGAGTACGCGCGCGTCGATCTCCTCCGGGCGGTCCCGCCCGGGACCATGCCGGACGCGGGCGGCTGCACCAACGGTCGCCACGTCGCTTCGAGCCGCGCGCCCTTCGGCCTCGTCGTCTACGGCCTCGACACCTACTCGTCCTACGGCTACCCTGCGGGCGGCAACGCCGCGGTGCTGAGCGGCGTCGTCGTCATGCCCCCGCAGTGACGGGGTGGGGACGCCCTACGGCCCCCTGACCAGCAGCGTGCAGGACGACGCGGCGGTCCCGAAGTTCGTGTCGTCGCACCAGAGGACCGCGAACGCGTAGACCGGGTCGGCGACGATGAACCCCGTGTGGATCGTGCCGGCGACGAGCTGCAGATCGGCGGGGACGCTGAGCCACGAGGCTACGCCCGCGTCGGCGTCCTGGATGCGGAGCTCGGCAGGGGCCGCCACGGGGACGTCGGTGTGGTAGCCGAGCGCGTCGGCAGTGGGGGGCGTGGCGTTGGGCATGGGCGCGGCGTTCGGCGCCGCGAGCGCGAGGGAGAGCGATGGTGTGCCCTTGACGCCGACCGCGAGCGTCGCTGGAGAAGGGACGCCGAACGGTCCGCGCGCGGCGTCGAAGACGCGCGTGCGGGTCGCGCCCGCGACGACGGCCGGGTCGTCGACCATGGTGATCATGCCGAGCGCCCCGGGGGCACCGGCGTCGATCCCGGCCGAGCCCTGGAGGGCGAGCGTCGCGCGGCTGCCCGGGTTGAGCGTGACCTCGCGCTCGAGGATGGCGTTGGTGCACTCGCCCTGCCCGCCCGGCACGATGACGACGTCGAAGGTGCCCGCCCCCGCGATGGTCACGTAGCTGCTGACCTGCAGGTACGCGAGGCCGGTGGTCGGCCCGGCGTCGGCGCTCACGTCCGCCGTGGCGTCGCTCGGCGACCCGTCCGGCCCCACGGTCGCATCCGTCAGCGTCGCGTCCGCCATCGTGGCGTCGGGAGAGGCGGCATCCGCCGGGCCGGCATCGGCCACCGCAACGTCGGGCGTGCCGATTACGCCGCTGTCGGCCGGGCCCGCGTCGAGCGCGCCGACATCCAGAGCCCCCGCGTCGAAGCTCGCCGCGTCGGCGGCGTCCGGCCCAGCGTCGTCCGGCATCCCCGCGTCGGACGAGGCGGGAGCCGAGGCGAGAATGGGCCCCGTGAAGGTCTCCGCGGCGGACGCGCGGTAGCAGAGGTCGATCGTGCCGAGGTCGCTCGAGAGCTGCGCGACGCGCAGCGTGGTCATGAGGGTCGTGGGGCCGCCCTCGCTTGCGTCCTCGCCTCCCGCGTCGGGGCTCACGCCGGTGATGGGGTGCTCGTCGGAGGCGTCGCTGCCGCCCGAGGAGCTGGTCGAGCAGCCGACCGCGCCTCCCGTGGCGAGCGTCGCGACCGTGGCCAGGGCGGCGGCGCGCAGGTCTCCCCGGTAGCCAACGACACCTCGGAAGCCAAGCACCCCCCAAAAGTAGCGCGTTTTGGGCCCGCAGCTGCGTACAATCTCCCGGTGACCCCCGACGAGATCAAGGCGCTCCGGCGCGAGCTGTCGTGCACCGCGAAGGAGCTCGCCGGCGCGCTCTCGCTGGAGCAAGCCACCGTGCTCGGCTGGGAGAAGGGCGATCTGTTCCCGACGAAGCACTACGTCGACGCCATGAACGTCCTGCGCGAGAAGGGCCCGAGCGCCATCCCCCGCAAGTCGCGCGGGGAGGACCCGGTCAAGGCCCTCGCCGACCCGGCGGTCTGGCAGCTCGTCCGCAAGATCGCTGCCCACAAGAAGCTCCGCGACGCTGTCGCCAAGCTCGCCGCCGCCTACCCGGACCCCGCCGAGGACTAGTACGGCCGGCCATAACTTCGTGCCGGAATGGCTGTCCGGCCGTACTAGCGAATCGGCGGGAGCCGATTCTGGGGGGAATGCGAGCGTAGCGAGCAGGGGGGCGAGAGCCCCCCTGAACAGCCCAGTACAGCCGGGCTCGGCGAAGCCGAGCGGAACCCGGAACGAAGTTCCGGCCGGCCGTACTAGGTCGCCTCGGGCTCCATCTCCTCCGGGCTCGACTCACCCGGGGGAGGCGCGATCGTGTCGTGCGCCAGCCCGTCGTCCGCCTCGGGCTCCTCGTCGCCCGTCGCCTCTTCGGCAGGCGTCTCTTCGGCGGGAGCCTCCGCCTCTTCGGCCGGAGTCTCCTCGTGCGGCGGCTCTTCGCCCGCTCCTTCCGCGGGGGCTGCGCCCTCCGGGGGAGCCTCGCCAGCGGGCTCGGCAACGGCCGGCGCAGGCTGGGAGCTGTCGAGCACCTCGCCGAGCTCACGCTCGACGACGCGCCGCGAGTCCTCGTTCAGCTCGGTGAACTCCGCCAGCGTGGGCAGGTCCTTGAGCGACCGGAGCCCGAAGAACTCGAGGAACACCACCGTCGTCCCGTAGATGAGGGGCCGCCCCGGCTCGTCCTTCTTGCCGAGGATGCGAACGAGGTCGCGCTCGAGCAGGAGCTTCAGCACCGGCCCCGAGTCGACGCCGCGGATGTCGTCCACCTCGGGACGCGTGACCGGTTGCCGGTAGGCGATGATCGCGAGGGTCTCCACCTGGGCGCGCGTCAGGCGCACGGGCTTCTGCTTCGTCAGATCGCGCACGAACGGCGCGTAGGCGGCGCTCGTCCGGAAGATCCACCCGCCCGCCACCTCGTCGAGCTGGATGCCGCGCGGCGTGTAGTCGCCCTTGAGCTCCGCGAGGAGCTCCTTCACGAGCTTGGCGTTCGCCGACGCAGCCTTCGCGAGGTCCCCGGTCTTGAGCGGCTTGTCCCCCGCGAAGATGAGCGCCTCGAGCAGCCCCTTCAGGTGCGCCCGCGAGACCGCCCCGGCCTTCGCCTCCGCGACGCTCCGGTCGTCGCGCATCGCAGCCGCGAACATCTCGGGGTCGCCGGTGAGGTTCACGGTCGCCTCGAGGTCGATCACCGAGTCGCTGTCCCTTGCGGGCGTGGGCGCGCCCGGCTCGCCCTCCAGCGACGGCTCGCTCGCCTCCTCGGGAGGGTCCGTCGCGGGCGACTCCCGCGTCGACGACTCCGGCGCGTTCGGCTCGTTTTCCGGCTCCTCCGTCCTCGGCTCTTCGGTCACCGGCTCTTCCGTCACGGGCGCTTCGGTCGCCGCCGCCACCGGCGCCTCCGCAGGCGCCTCGGTCGTCGTCTCCGGGTCCCCCGTCTGGGGCTCGTCCGGCTCGGTCGGTCTGGTCACGGTGTCTCCGGGCTTTCTTGCTCGCCGTCCGCGGCGTCGTCCAGGAACGTTGCTTCCACGTACAGCGGCGCGAGCGGTTCCGTCTGCACGAGCCGCGTCATTCGTTGGCGGGTCATCTCGAGGAGCGCGAGGAACGTGATGACGAGATCGAACTTCGACGTGAGCTCGTCGAACAGGTCCTCGAAGGTGACGCGCCGCCGCACCCGCAGAAATTCGGCGAGCTCCATGATGCGGTCGGTGATGCTGATGCGGTCGGTGTTGATGTCGTGGGTGAGCTTCACCTTGGTCCGGGCAAGGACCGCCTGGAACGCCTCGACCATGGAGTAGAGCGGAACGCTGGCGAGCGGAGGCAGGCCCGTCTGTATGGCCTCCTCGATCTCGATCCCCCGCAGGAAGACGTCCTTGCCGAGCGAGCCTCGCGCGACGAGGTCAGCCGCGGCTTGCTTGTACTTCTGGTACTCGAGCAGGCGACGGATGAGCGACTCGCGCGGGTCTTCCTCCTCCTCGAGCGCCTCGTCCTCTTGACCGGGGGGCGGTGCCGGCAGCAGCATCTTCGACTTGATGTGGGCGAGCGTGGCCGCCATGACGAGGTACTCGCTCGCGATGTCGAGCTCCATGAGCTGCATCACGCTGAGGTACTCGAGGTACTTCTCGGTGACGAAACCGATAGGAATATCGAGGATGTTCAGCTCGTGCTTCTGGCAGAGGTGCAGGAGCAGATCGAGCGGCCCCTCGAAGGTCGGCAACGATACGGAGTATTGCCCCTCACGAGGCTGAGTTTCCAACGGCTCGGACACGAAGATGTGACCACTACCCTCCTTGGGTGAACGCGACAAGAGAGCCGGACCATGAGCCAGGTCGACGACCCGCCATACCGCACGCCGTTGTCCACAGCCGGCCCCTCCCGGGGACGCGACGCAGGCGGCGCATGCTGACGCTCGCGGTAGTTGATGCGGCGCGCTACGATTCGAGCGTGCGGGTCCGTTCATGGCGTCGGTATCGGGGAGCGAGCGAGTGACGTGAGCCTTGCGACCGCGGCAGCGCCCAAGATCTGCCCGTCGTGCGGCGCCCGCCACACGACAGATGCGCTCTTTTGCCCGAACGACGGCACGCCGCTCACCAGCCTCCAGCAGGCCGAGAGCTCCGCCGAGACCGACCCTTACCTCGGCCGTGACATCGGCGGCCACATCGAGATTCGCCAGCTCGCCGGCGTCGGGGCCATGGGTCGGGTCTACCGCGCGTTCCAGAAGGGCATCGACCGCGACGTGGCGGTCAAGATCCTCCACCGCGAGCTGAGCGCGAACCAGCAGCTCGTCGCCCGCTTCCACCGGGAGGCGAAGGTCGCCTCGCGCCTCCAGCACCCGAACGTCGTCCAGGTCCACCTGGCCGGTCAGCTTCCGGATGGGGCGCTCTACATCGTCATGGAGTACCTCGACGGGCTCTCGCTCCAGAGCGCCCTGGCCGCCGCCGGCGGTGCGATGTCGCTCCCGCGCGCCCTGCATATCGGCCTCCAGATCTGCGACGCCGTGGGCGAGGCGCACGTGCAGGGCATCGTCCACCGCGACCTCAAGCCCGAGAACGTCATGCTCGTTCGGCGCGGCGAGGACGTCGACTACGTGAAGGTGCTCGATTTCGGCATCGCCCGGCTCAACTGGGGCGAGCAGTCGATGGCCACGGCGGCGGGGCTCATCTTCGGGACGGCGCGCTACATCTCTCCCGAGGGGGCGCAGGGCGAGGCCGTCGGGCCGGCCGGCGACGTCTACGCCATCGCCACGCTCCTCTACCAGATGCTGGCAGGGCGCACGCCGTTCGACGGCGAGCAGGCCGTCGCGCTCCTGGTCCAGCAGATCCACGACAAGCCCCCTCCCCTCAAGTCGATCACCCGCGCCTCGTACTTGCCCGATCCGCTCGCCGAGCTCGTGATGAAGAACCTGGCCAAGGACCCGGCGGCGCGGGCCGGAGACGCTCGCACGCTGGGACGCCAGGTCCTCGAGGCGGCTAGGGCGAGCGGCCTGTCGGTCGAGGACCTCGTCCCGCGCTCGATCCTGCTGGGCGCCAAGCCCTCGACGATGGACCTCGCGCCCATCCAGAGGACGAAGCAGCTCTCGCTCGGCTCGTTTGGCTCCGAGCTCGAGCGCCGGATCGAGGAGGCGCGGGCGAGCGGCGCCGAGGGCGTCTCCCCGCGCACCCTGGCCATCGCCCCGCCAACGAAGCGCGCGGACGGCCCCTACCCGGCATCGCCGCAGGGTGGTCCACGCTGGGACGCCGGAGGCTCGGGGTCGCAGGACGCGGGCGAAGGCGCCCCGGCCGCCGCCGCCACGAGGAAGTGGGTCCCGCCGGCCGAGCTCCAGGCCAAGCTTGCCGGCAACGGCGCCCCGCCCGTCACCTCGTCCGGCGTCGACCCCACCCTCGACGACGACGACGGGACGCCCGCGCCGCCGCCGCCCGTCCAGGGCGACGGACCTCCCCGCGCGCGCACGGAGTTCGCGACCCCGTCGCCGCTGGCCCTCATGGCGCCGACGGCAGCCGGTCCCCCGACGCTCGAGAGCCCCATCCGCATCACCCCCGCGCCGCGGCCCACGCGCCCCAGCGCCAGCGACTCAGGCGCCGCCTCTCGCGGGGAGACGGCCCCGGTCGAGGAAGACATGGAGCCGGCTCCGCGCCGTTGGCGCTCGAAGGCCGCGATCGTCCTCTCGTGCTTCCTGCTCGGCGTCGTGATCACCTCGGCCGTCCTCTACCGGATGGGGCGCATCGGTCCTCTCTCGTCCATCGGCACCGTCGACGACTACGTCTCGCGCGCCAACGACGCCATGCGCCAGCAACGGTGGGACGCTCCCCCCGGCGACAACGTCCGCGACATCACGACCGAGGCGCTCGGCAAGTGGCCCCGCGAGCCGCGCCTGCTCGACATCCGCGTCCGCGCGACGGACGAGCTCGTGAAGGAGGCGGTCGGCCGAAACTTCGCCGGCGACCCGGCCGCCGCGCTTCACCTGGCGCGCCTCGCGAAGGAGCTCGACCCCACCGACACGACCGCCCAGCACCTCGTCGAGCAGTACGAGCAAGCGGCGAGGCCGCCCGGAAGCGCCGAGCTGGGCCAGCCCGGCGTCGACGCCGGGCTCGCGGCCCACGGTCCCACGCCGGGGCACAACCCCGGGGCGGGCACGCCGCGCGCGACCCTCGACATCTCGGTGCCAAAGCCCCGCGTCGGCCAGCCCGTGACGTTCGTGGCCAAGGTGGCGACCAAGGGCCACCCGGACGATCCGCACTTCCGGCTCACGGGACCGGGCCTCGTCGACGACACCCGGCTCACGGCGCTGAGCGACGCACCGGGCCTCTTTCAGACCTCGTTCACGTTCTTCGAGGCGGGCAAATACGAGGTCGGCTTCACGGTCAAGATGGACGGCGTGACGGTCAAGGCGACGCGGACAGTCGCCGTCGACGATGGCGCCGCCACGGCGCCGACGCAGCCCCCGCCCACGCCGGACGGGGGCAAGTGGCTCTGACCGGATTGCGCTATCCTCGAGCCATGCGCCTCGCGACCCAGCTCCCCTTCGTGGTCGCGCTCCTGCTGGCTCCCGGGCTCGCGCGCGCGCAGACCACGGCGGAGAACCTCCGCGTCGAGGAGCGCCTCAGCGAGCCGCAGACCACGGCGGAGCTCGAGGGCGGCATCATCGCGCTCCCGACCGCCCCCATTTCACCCTCCCACCAGGGAGGGAGCACGCCGTTCGGCGCCCTCGGGAAGGGCGACGCCACGATCATGACCGGCCTGCACCTGCTCTTCCGCGGCGGCAAGCAGTGGGCGATCGGCGCGGGCGCTCTCCTCGGCCCGCGGCCGACGAGCGACAACATCGGCACCGCGGCGCTGCCGCGCACCCACTCGCGAAGCTACCTCTGGGTCGGCGGCGAGGGGCGCTACCTCCCCATCCACTACAAGTGGATCGAGGTGTGGGTCGGGGCCACGGCGGGCGGCATCGTGGTCGCCGACCGCTTCGACAACAACGCCGGCCAATCGGTGCCCCCCATCGTCGGCCTGAACGAGGTGACGGTGCGGACCGAGGGCTTCTCCTTCGGCGCGCAGGCGGGCGTCGACTGGATGTTCGCGGAGCGGTTCGTGCTCGGCGTCGCCCTGCGCGCCGACGACTGGATCCTGCCCAACTCGCAGGAGTGCTCCCCCATCGGGGACTGCGCCACGCTCACGGGCTCGGTCGCCGCCTTCGAGGGAGGCATCACGTTCGGTTACCGGCTTCCTTTGTAGTTAGCCGGGCGCACGCTCGACGGCGATCGCGAGGACGGCGCTCACGCGCTCGAGCACGACGGCCATGACCGCGAGGAGCGCGAGCGCACGGAGCGGCGCGAGCAAGAGGTGCATCTGCGCCGGCGATGCTGCACGGGCCACGAGCGCCCCCGCGACCTCCACCACCACGGCCGCCGCCAGCAGCGGACCGCCGATGGCGATCGCCAGCGTGATGCCCGCGACGAGATCGCTCGACGCCGCGAGCAGCGGGTGGGCTGCGACGGACGGAGACGCGAGCGCGAGCACGACCCTCGCCGGACCGCCGGTGGCCAGGAAGATCGCGCAGGCGAGGAGCGAGAGAGGGACCCCCAGCGGGGTGGCCGGCCCCTCGATCGTGGGCAGGTTCACGGTGTCGTTGGCGTTGCGGAGCGCGTCGGCCACGCCGCCCGCCATGGTCGCTGCCCAGAGGGGCACGGCCGCGGCGAGCGCGATGGGAAGGCCGCGGAGGACCTGCTCGAGGGCGAGCAGCGGCCAGCTCGCCGTGCCGTCGATGACCGCCGGGCCGACGGCCGGGAAGATCACGGCCGCCAGCGCGAGCCCCATGACGGAGCGCGCAGCCGAGGGAAGGGCGCGCAGCCCGAACGCCGGGACGATGGCGACGGTCGGCGCCACCCGAGCCCATGCGAGCCCGAGGCGCGACAGATCGACGCCCGACGCCTCGAGGGCCTGTACGAGCGTTCCGAGCCACGTCATGCTGCCGGGCAACCTAGCAGAGCCGCAGCGTCCCCTCCGCGCTGTTGACGAGAGGCGCCCGCGCCGCGATTCTCCGGACCAGCACCGGCTTGCCCCTGGCAGCCGCCCCAACGACAAGCTGAAACGAGCCCGCCATGCCCTTCGATCACTCCCTCGTCGGCAAGCCCACCGAAGCCAAGACGTTCAACTACTCCTGGAAAGACGCGGTCCTTTACGCGCTCGGCATCGGCGCGCGTCGCGAGGAGCTCGACTACCTCTACGAGGGCAAGGGGCCGAAGGTCATCCCGAGCTTCGCCGTCGTCCCCAAGTTCGAGGTCATGCTCGACCTCCTGAGCAAGTGCGGGGGCAACCTCGCCATGGTCGTGCACGGAGGCGAGAGGGTCATCCTCCACAAGCAGTTCGCGCCGAACGGCTCGCTCCGGACCGTGGGCACGATCCGCGGCATCTACGACATGCGCAAATTCGCGAACATCCTCGTCGACACGGAGACGAAGGACGCGAAGGGCGACCTCATCTTCACGTCGACCGCGTCCATCCTGTTCCGCGGCGAGGGCGGCTTCGGCGGCAACCCGCCGCCCAAGGAGGAGAGCGGCATCGACGTGCCCAAGGACCGGCCGCAGGACTTCCAGATCGAAGAGGTCACCTCCCACGAGCAGGCGCTGCTCTACCGCCTGTCCGGCGACCTCAACCCGCTCCACGCCGACCCCGCGTTCGCCGCGATGGTCGGCTTCCCGCAAGGACCGATCCTGCACGGTTTGTGCACCTACGGGCACATGGTCCGCCACGTGGCCAAGGGCGCGTGCGGGGGAGACGCGACGAAGATCACGGGCTTCGACGCGCAGTTTCGCAAGCCTGTCTGGCCGGGCGATACCATCGTGACCAACGGTTGGAAGGTCGCCCCCGGCAAGATCGCGCTTCAGGTGAAGGTCAAAGAGCGCGACGAGACGGTCATCTCGAACGCCTGGGCCACGATCCAGGAGTCGTAATCGGAGACCGCGGAGCCGCCTCTGCGGCTACACTTCGGTGGTGCGCCGCCGGGTGGTTCCGCTCGCTCTCGTCTTGCTCCTGGGGTGCCGCGGCGCGCGCCAGCCCGCGCCCATCCCAGCGCCCGCGAGCACCCATCCGGCGGCGCCGCCGCCGCCCGCCGCCGCGCCCTTATCGACGACCGACGCTGCCGCCGTCGACCGGGCGATCCGGGCGGAGTGGGCGAAGGAGGGGGTCCTGCCCGCTCTGCCCGCGTCGGACGCGCGCTTCCTGCGGCGGGCCTACGTCGACATCGTCGGCGTGATTCCACCGCCCGACGAGGTGACGGCGTTCCTCGCGGACACTGCTCCGGACAAGCGGCAGAGGCTCGTCTCCCGCCTGCTCGAAAGCCCGGCGTATGTCGAGCACTGGGCGGGATACTGGGACGACCTCCTCGTCGGCGAGGTGCGCGAGCAGGCCGTGGACCGCGCCGCGTTCCGCGCCTGGCTCGCCGACGCGCTGCGGAAGAACACTCCCTGGAACGTCATGGTGCAGGGCCTCGTCACGGCGACCGGGCAAAACAGCCTGGGCGGCCCACGTGCGCCGTTCGTGGGCGGCGCCGCGCCGATGGCCGCCGCGGGCGACGACGAGGAAGGCGGCGACGCCACGCCGTCCGAGGTCAACGGCGCCGTGAACTGGCTCCTCAAGTACAAGGACACCCCGCAGGACCTCGCCGGGACGACCTCTCGCGTATTTCTCGGCGTGCAGATCCAGTGCGCCCAGTGCCACGATCACAAGACCGAGGCGTGGAAGCAGACCGACTTCCAGAGCTTCGCCGCCTGCTTCGTCCGTACGCGCACGGCCCCGATGGACAAGGGAAAGGTCATGGGTCTGCGTCGCTTCGAGGTCAGCGACCTCGGACGGCCCGCCCCCCGGCTGCGCAAGAACGCCGACCTCACCCCCATCCTCGCGGCTTCCCCGCGCGCGCTCGACGGCAAGGACCTTTCGAAGGCTCCGAACGTTCGCCGCGCCATCGCCGAGTGGATCACCGCGCCCGAGAACCCGTGGTTCGCGCGCGCCATCGTCAACCGCATGTGGGGTCACTTTCTCGGGCGCGGCTTCGTCGATCCGGTCGACGACCTGCGCCCCTCCAACCCCGGCGTGATGCCCGACCTCCAGAAGGCGCTCGCGGACGACTTCGTTGCCCACGGCTACGATCTGCACCGGCTCATCGCCACGCTCGCAGCCACCGAGGTCTACGCCCTGTCCTCGGCGCCGCCGGCCGCCGCAGGGCCGAAGCCGGCGACCGACGCGAAGGCCGGAGCCGAGATCAAGCTGTGGTCCCGCTTCCGCCTCGAGCCTCTCGCGCCCGAAGAGCTGCTGCGCTCGCTCCTGGCGGCCACGGACGTGGAGGACATCTTGCGCCAGGCGGGCCGCGCGGACGTCGGGAAGATCCGTGGTCAGCTCTACAAGAAGTACTCGTTCCTGTTCGACGTCGACGAAGAGGGTGACCAGGCCGACTTCGAGGGGACCGTCGCGCAGGCGCTGACGCTCCTCAACGGCAAGCTCACGGTCGGCGGCAGCTCGGGCCTGCCGGGCGGCGCGCTCGCGCAGGTGCTCGCCCTCCCGGGAGGGGACGCGGCCAAGGTGGACGCCCTCTACCTGCGAACGGTGTCGCGGCACGCGACGCCCGACGAGACCGCGCACTGGGTCGGCTACGTCAGCGAAGCGAGGGCCGCGGGGGAAGGCGCCGTGGCCTCCCCGGCGGACGCGCCGCGACGCGGCCATCACGGCCCGCGCGACAAGGCCGCCAAGCCCCACGGCGACGCGCTCGAGCGCCTGGCGGGACGCGACGCCGCGCACGCCGACCCCACGAGGCAAGCCTACGAAGACGTGTTCTGGGCGCTCCTCAACTCGAGCGAGTTTCTCTTCAACCACTGATCCTTCCAACGCCACGAGCACCGAGGACCGACGATGGGCCAGAACACGCGGAGGATGGATCGACGCTCGCTTCTCGGCGTGGGCGCCTCCGGCCTCGCCGGGCTCCTCGCTGCCCGCTGGCTGGGCGCCTCCGACGCGTGGGCCGGCCCCGCCGCGCAGCCGGCAGCGCCCGCCAAGGCGTGCATCGTCCTCTGGATGAACGGCGGGCCCAGCCACATCGACACCTTCGACCCCAAGCCTGGCGCGGCCACAGGCGGGCCCTTCAAGGCCATCAAGACGCGTGCTCCACAGATCCAGCTCTGCGAGCACCTTCCGCTCCTCGCCGAGCACGCCGACAAGCTCGCCGTGGTGCGCGGCATGACGAGCCGCGAGGGCAACCACCAGCGCGCGCAGTACCTGCTCCACACGGGCTACTCACCCAACCCCACCGTCGTGCACCCTGCGCTCGGCGCCTGGGCGAGCAGCAAGCTGGGCGACCCGAACAGCGAGCTTCCTGCGTTCGTGAGCCTCGGCGGACCGAGCGCCGGAGGCGGGATTCTGGGCGTCGAGAACGGCCCGTTCGTCGTCCGCAAGGCAGGGGAGGCTCCGGAGGACGTGAGCCCCGCCGAGGGCGTCGCTGGCGAGCGCTTCGCGCGACGCGAGGCCGCGCTCGACTGGATGGAGCAGGGCTTCTCCCGCGAGGTGGGCGACGCGAAGGTCCAGGGGCGACGGGCCGTCTACGGCAAGGCGATACGCATGATGGAGTCGCCCAGGGTGCGCGCGTTCGACCTGTCCAGCGAGCCCGCGGCGCTGCGCACGGCGTACGGCGACAGCGACTTCGGCCGCGGCTGCATGACGGCGCGCCGCCTCGTCGAATCGGGCGTGAAGTTCGTCGAGGTCGTCCTGGACGGTTGGGACACGCACCAGAACAACTTCGCCCGCACGACCGCCCTGATGAACGTGCTCGACCCGGCGTTCGCCGCCCTCGTCGGGGACCTGGGCACCCGGGGGCTCCTCGGCCGGACGCTGGTCGTGTGCCTCGGCGATTTCGGCCGCACGCCGCACATCAACGGCAACGATGGGCGCGACCACTACCCGCAAGCGTGGAGCTCCGTGCTCGCGGGGGGCGGCCTCCGGGGCGGCATCGTCCATGGCCAGACGGACGCCGAGGGGGCCAGCGTCGTCGCAGGCGCCGTCACCGTGCCGGACCTCTTCGCGACGCTGGCAACGCTCCTCGGCATGAGCCCCACCGCCACGGTCGAGAGCGCCTCGGGCCGCCCCATCGCGCTCACCGACTCCGGCCAGGCCGTCCGCGCGCTGATCGCGTAGCGTGGAGCTCGCGATGCGATCTTTCACCTTCAAGGCATTCCCGCTCCTCGCGCTCGTCGCCATCGGTTGCGGCTCCAAGTCGTCGCCCGCGGGTCCCGGCCCCGCTCCCCCGCCTGCGTGCCCCGACGACGCCGGAGCCACCGACCCCTCGACCTTCTCCGCGGTACCGACCTCGTGCGCGTACAGCTGCCCGCTCGCCTGCGCCGAGTCGACGACGCCCTACGCTTGCCCGAGCCTCGAGGCCTGGAGCTGCATCCCTCACGCAAGCACATGCGGCTCCTGGGACGGGACCTACCCCGCGGTGACGCCGGGCCAGTGCACCGTGAGCCAGCCGACCGGCGAAGCCGCCGCGTACGCAGGCGTGGACCCCGCCCACGCCGGCACGCGAATCCTTCCCGACGGCCGCCGCATCACGCCCGCCGGCGCGGACTGGGCCTTCGACGAGCCCGACCTCCAGGGCGGGCTGACGACCGCCATCATCGCAGTCCCCGGGACCAACCTCGTCCTCACGGTCGACAACGGGCCGGGCGACCACGCCGTCCGCGCCATCGACACCACCAAGATCGGGTCCTCCAACCCGGTCGTCTCGTACGTGAAGTTCGCGAATCCGGCGACGCTCAACGACGCGATCACGTTCGTCGCCCCGAACCTCGTCCTCGTCGCCACCGACGACGGCAACGTGCAGGCGCTCACGCTCGACACCACGACGGGCGCCCTCGCCCTCGACGCAACCCGGACCATCAAGCTTCCCGACCCGACGACCTCGAGCAACCCATACTGGTACGTCGCGGGCTTGGCCTCCTCGCCGGACGGCACGCGGCTGGTCGTCTCGGGCGTCTTCGAGTCGGACCTGCTCGTCTACGACCTCACGCCGGGCTCGACCTACGGGCAGAAGCTCGGCCAGGTCGATCTTGGTCAAGCCGAGACGTTCGGCGTCGCGTTCGATCCGAACGACCCGACCGGTCACTACGCCTACGTCTCGATGTGGGGTGGAAGCGCCGTCGCGGAGGTCGACGTCTCCAAGCCGACGACGCCCACCGTCGCTCGCTCGTTCGCGACGAAGAAGGACCCCGAGGGGATCGCGTTCCTCGACGCGCGCTGGATGGCCGTCGCCGACGATCTCGGCGACGTGATTTCCCTCGTCGATCGCGTCGGCGGAACGGTGACGACCGTTCCGGTCGATGCCGTGGCCGACAACCACGGCTTCGACGTGTCGGGAGTGGCGTACGACGCCACGAACAAGCGCCTCTACGCCACCCTCGCGGGCATCAACGCGGTCGGCGCATGGGACGTCGACACGACGATGACTCCGCCGGCCATCGTGCCCAGCGGGCGGCTCCCGACGGCGTGGTGGCCTGGCGGCGTGGTCACGATGGCCGACGGCTCGGTCATCGTCGCGAGCATGCGCGAGCACGGGACCGGCAGCTCGCTCGTGCACTGGGACGTGGGGGACGGCGACATCACCGACCCCATGCGCGGCGGCGTCCAGCGCGTCGCCTCGCCCAGCAGCGCCGCCCTGTCGACGGGCGAGATGGCCGTCCTGGCGAACAACGCGGTAAGCAGCCAGCCGGGCGCACCCGCCGTCACCTGCCCCGCCGGCGTCAGCGACTTTCCCGTTCCCTCGACGAACACGGCCGGCCCTTCGAAGGTCATCCAGCACGTCTTCCTGATCGTCCGCGAGAACAAGGACTACGACGGGCTCTTCGGCGACTTCGCGAATGCCAACGGAAAGTCGTCCCTCCTCCTCAAGACGGCGGCCGGACAGATGGACCGCATCTGGACGAACCTTCGAGCGCTCGCGCACGACTTCGCCTTCAGCGACAACTACTACACCGACGCGGAGCTCTCGATTCAGGGCCACGTCTGGTCGACCTACGGTCGCACGAGCGACTACGACGAGCGGACGTGGGCGATGGACGGTGACGGACGCAACGCCCGTCCGGTGCCCGGGCCCGGGGTGTTCTCCGTCGGCCAGCCCGTCGAGGGATCGCTGTTCGACTGGCTCGGAGCGAACGCCGTGCCCTACGACATCCTCGGCGAGATCGTGGGCGGCCCGCAGATGAGCAACGGAGGCGTCGGCGGCGCCAACCCCGTCGACGTGCGCTACCCGGGCGGCCCGTTCCAGACCATCGGCCACGCCGACACCGAGAAGGCGTGCCACATCGCGGCCCGTGCCCGGGTCCAGTGCGACTTCGGCTCGTTCGTCTATGCGACGCTCCCCAACGACCACACGCTCGGCGTCTCGCCCACGAACGCCTCGCCCGAGACGATGTGCGCGGTGAACGACGAGGCGACCGGCATGGTCGTCGACGCCATCTCCCACTCGCCGCTCTGGGCCAGCTCCGTCATCTTCATCACGGAGGACGACCCTTCGCAGGGCAGCGACCACGTGGACCTCCACCGCGCGCCCCTCGTCGTCATCTCGCCGTGGGTCAAGCGAGGCAGCGTGTCGACGACGCACACGGACGTCGCCGCCGTTCACAAGCTCTTCGCGCACATCTTCGGCAAGCCGTACCCCAACGTCGAGGTGGCGAACGCCTCCTTGCCGCTCGAGCTCTTCACGTCGACCCCGGACTACACGCCGTACACGTACGCGCCGCGCACCTTCCCGCTCGTCTGCGGGGACGCATCGACCAAGGCGGAGGGGGAGCTCACCGCGTCGTGGGATCTCGACGAGCCCGACGAGCAACCCGGCCTCGACGCCCAGGTCACCCGATGGATGCGCGGAGAGCAGCTCGAGGAGCTGCCCCCGCGGCTACGGAGGCAAGTCGAAGCGCGCATCCTGCGCCGTGGCGTCGCCCGGACCACGCGGAGCGGCGACGCCAGGCAGCCGGACGACGACGGGGACGACGACTAGGAGCTGCTGCCGCCGGCGACCGTCATCTTCGATACACGCAAGGTCGGCGACGCCGTCGACGTGCGCAGATCGAGGTCCGAGCCCACGGCGTCGACGCGCTTCCACAGCTCGTCGACGTTGAGCGAGATGGTGACCTCGCTCACCGGGAAGGTGAGCTGCCCGTCCTCGATCCAGAGGCCGCTCGCGCCGCGCGAGAAGTCGCCCGTGACCGCGTTGAACCCGAAGCCCATCATCTCCGTGACGTAGAGGCCCCGCTTGGTCCCCTTGATGATGGCCTCGCGCGAGTCCGTCCCGGGGCTCAGGATGAGGTTCGAGGTGCTCGCCCCGACGCCGCCCGAGCCGCCCCGCGAGGCGCTCCCGGTGCTCTCGCGGCCGAGCTTTCGCGCCGAGTAGCTGTCGCAGAGGTACGTCTTGAGCACGCCCTTCTCGACGAGGACGTTCTTGCGGCTGGCGAGCCCTTCGCCGTCGAACGGGCGCGAGCCCGGCGCCCGCGGCAAGAGAGGGTCGTCCACGATGGTGACCAGCTCGCTCGCGACCTGCGTGCCCTCGCGGCCGACGAGGTAGCTCGATTTGCGCCAGATGGAGCTTCCCATCGTGCACCCGGCGAGGAGCCCCAGGATCCCGCGCGCCGCGTCGGGATCGAAGACCACGGGGACCTCGCACGTGGGCACCGAGCGCGCCCCCAGCTTGCGCAGGGTGCGCCGCGCGGCCTCGCGACCGACCTCGTCCGCAGGGTCGAGCTCGGACAGGAACCGCTTGGCCGTCCAGTGGTAGCCCCGCCGCTTCTTGCCGCCCTCGTCATCGGCCACGGGCACGACGCTGAGCGACTGGTACGAGCCGCGGTAGACCGCACGAAAGCCGCTCGACAGGACGAGCGCGACGCCACCCGCCGTGCGCCCGAAGGTCGCGCCGTCGCTGTTGGTGATGCGCGGGTCGAAGGCGCGCGCCGCGTCCTCCCCCTTGGTCGCGATCGCGATGGCGTGCGCCGCGTCGAGCGTGCCGCCCGCGGGATCGTAGAGCTCCAGATCGGGGGTCTTGCTCGGGTCGGTCAGGAGCTTGGGATCGGCCGGGCCCGCGAACGGGTCCTCCTGGGAGAGCTCGGCGAGCTCGATGGCGTCCTTGACGGCCCGCTCGATGCCGGCGTCCGAGAGATCGCTCGTCGACGTCGTCGCGACCTGCTTGCCCTTCATGACCCGCAGCCCGACGGACCGGTGACCGGCCTCCTCGACGAGCTCGGGCTTTCCGAGCCTCACCTTGGCGGAGAGCTCGGCGCCGAAGCGGGTCACGCTCTCGGCCACGGTCATGCCGCCTTTCATCGCCATCGCGACGACACGGTCACCGAGCTCGAGCGCCCGCTCGAGCTCGCGGTCCTTGGGTGTGCTCATGGGACCCGCAATGTAGCTTACATCCGGAGATTGAACCGGAA
>Ga0302196_10000219_pt1 | contig 57502 bp, 90 predicted proteins | sample II_Bog_N1_3_FD_198794 | JGI IMG/M metagenome (GOLD analysis project Ga0302196, IMG submission 198794) | Peat permafrost microbial communities from Stordalen Mire near Abisko, Sweden - II_Bog_N1_3 | ecosystem: Environmental > Terrestrial > Soil > Wetlands > Peat | place: Sweden: Abisko... | reverse complement strand
TTGTGTGAGGCTGGACGCCTGCAGGAGACCGTTCGCTACGTATCCAGTGAGGTCTTTGTGCAGGGAACCGACGAACATATGATGTTCCACATGCTCGCCGAGGAGATGCCTCCTGCACATCTTGGTTACATCGGTCATCCACATCCGCATGATTAAGCCTTATGGGTCAAGTAATACTGGATGCGGAATTTCGAGGAATTGTTCTTCATTTTTTGAAACTCGGGGGACGATTCATGAAGGTTAGAGTAAGTAATATTCCCATGTTGGTCCGTGTCCATGATAGCCGAAAAGGATCCATAAGTGCGGAAGCCCGAAAGGGTTTTAATAGTTTGACGAGTGATCATCGTTTGCTCCTAGAATTGACAGTTGCGGTCAATTTCCGATTGCGATACGAGAGCCACTGCGCTTTGCCGCGCATAAGACTCTAGCAATTCTTTGCGGGTTTTACTATTGACACTCTTAACAATAGACTCGTAGTCATCAACATACCACTTAGAATCTTTCCTCAAAGACTTAGAAAGCAAGGTAATCAGCGCTTTGCGAATGGCTGGCATGTCATAGTTGTTCATGATGTTTGCTCCGGCAGTCAGGGGTTGAGTGGCCTTTGCTTTGGGAATTATATCTTTGATTCCCTAGCCAGTTTCTTGCGTGTTTTTGCACGTTTTTTGGCTGGGGCGCTCTTTGGTTTCGGACGAAATGCCAGTACCTTATCTGCAATCAGATCAAGCACTGACGGGGCTTTCTGTTCTTTCATGCTATCAACTCCTTGTAAGTGATACGGCAACCTGAACATGCCTTGATGAAGCTGTCCATGCGCGCAAGCGTCAACCGCTTCACGTTGCCATCGTTCAGACGGAATGCGAACTCATTAACGTAGCGGCCAATATGCTTTGCGCTGGCGTGATGATAAACACCGTGCAATCCACGCTTCAGAACCGCCCATACGCTCTCGATGCCGTTTGTGTGCGCCATTCCGTTGACATACTCCTTGGCGCTATGATTGACCGTCCGGTGATCGTAGACCGGAATATCGAGCGGTAGGCCGAGAGGCGGCAACGCTTGGTAAGATGAATGTTCGTCTGTGCAAACTATCGAACCTGATTGCACGTTGTTGAAAATGTGACCGATCATTTCGATTGACGTTGTGCCTGCCAGAACAACAGCATTGACTTTGCCGCCACGTTGACGCATGCCCATAACGGCAGTCTTGCCGACTGCGCCGCGCCCAGCATTTAGCTTTTTCGATTCGTGTTTGGCCGATTCTTTGCCGCCGATGTAGGTTTCATCGACTTCGACAACGCCGCTTAGAATTGTCGGATCGTTACCGCAGGCTTCGCGGAGTCTTTGCAACATGAACCACGCGGATTTTTGTGTAACATCGATTTCCTTGCTCAATTGCAGGGATGAAATGTCCTTGCGCGCCGTGACGAGCATATACATCGCGTAGAGCCATTTGTTCAGCGGTACATGGGAGCGCTCAAAGATAGTGCCAGTGCGCACCGTGAAATCTTCCTTACACTGGTTGCAGCGATAGAAACCGTTTTTGCGCGCCGTCACTCGGTCGCCAATGCCGCAGACAGGGCAGCGGCAACCATCCGGCCAGAGACGCTTTTCGAGATAGACGCGAGCCGATTCTTGATCGGGGAACATCTTGAATAACTCGAAAGTACTGATTGTTAGTTTGTCGTTCACGCTGATCCCTATGAATGTGCTTTACGGGCGACGCGAAGCATTTCCTTACAAGTGCCATGTGTCGCGTTATACATAAGCTTCGCGCTCGCAGTGTAATCACGCTCAAAATTTTCAGAAGATACAGGGGTGTGCCTTAGCGTTCTATTCCAAACGTCTATGGCATTGTTGAATCCCCTAGTGCTTAACTTGTCTTTCACAAAAGTATCCATTTTTGAATTGCTCATGCTTTTATCCCGCGTGCAGCGAACCATTCAATACTCGCATCAGTCACGAATTTAAAGTCAGTTCGTGAACCGAGAATAAGGCTAACCGTACCTTCCCAAGCATTTAGCCATTCCTCGGTTGCTTTAACTGGATCTTGTGCCCCTACTGTACTACCCGCATTGTCCGCAGCTTGTAAGGCAACTTGATAAATTCCCTCATCACTGTGGTCACACGCTTCGGCTGCCAGTTTTTGCTTAGCTGCATTCCGTTCTCTAGTAATCGTGTCCATTTTAAATCCCTTTGCTTTCCGAGCCAGGCGACGGGCTTTGCGTTCAGCTTTGAGTTGTTCGGTAGTTGTCATTTTTGTTGCTCCTGGTTAGTTGATGTGTTAATTATAAGGAGAGAACAAGCGCTTGTATATGGGGTCTAAGGCATTAATTTGTAACAAGCCTATGCTGACAATGTTGGATATAGGGTCTATTTTCTGTGCAGTAGTTTGTATAGCGTTGAGTAGGCTAGGTATAACTGCTTGATTTTAAACGATAAAGTGGGATATAGCGACTGCACCGATCCTATACTGTATATTATTTTGCGATCACCCACATTTACATGCGAGCGTCCCTAGGGTATACTAGCCCTATTATTATTTCATTTTATTCCATAATAATGGGTATACATATAGGGGCTAGCATGCTGGAGATTAAGGAAAATATTTTTGAAGCCATACAGAATCGGGGAGTAGTTACTTTCGATGAAGTACTGACTTTTCTTTACCGGCACCAGTGGGGAGGGAAAGAAAGTGAAGTTCGAAATGCGCTTGACTCCCTTGTTGAGTCCCAACGGGTTACTCGATACCGGATTAAGAGTGGATTGGTTTATTATCGGGATTTTGTTGAAACGCATCGAGAAGAACCCGTGAAGCGAATGTCGCTGGTATCCGACCCAGAAGGGGCGCAGAAGCTACTTGACGATGTCATCTCTGGAATCAGTCGGGATGAGTTCACCATTAACCTGGTTAAGAAAGCTCAACATGCCAGCGATAATCCAGATAAGTTCTCTCAGAATAAAGTCAGGGACTTAGTGTTAGAGCTTGAAGCCGCAGGTAAAATCAAGGCTACTCGGTCGGCTAAGCATTTCAAGAACACCTTCAACTATTATAAGATTGTTGGTGAAGTCAAAAAGAAACCTCGTAAACTCGGGGGACCGAAGTGGGAGTTTGCTAAGACTCTCAATTTGAAACGAAAAGGTGGAGACCGTGACTTGATTGCTAAGAAGTTCAAGATGACCATTAGCGAAGTGCATGAACAAATTGGGAAATGGTTAGATGAAGGAAGGTTGGAAATGATGGGTGGTGAGTTTATTGTGAAGGAATGAAATGATAATTGATTTTAAATCAGTGTTCAAGATTATTGAACGAAGAGGGGCGGTAGACTTTAATAACTTAGTCCTTGTTTTGGGATTAGAGTCTCTTGAAGAGGAAGAAGAGGCTTACCGGGGATTGAGGGACTTAATTGAAGATGGTCGAATTGAAGTACACCATTCTGCTATGGGGGTCAGGTATTACCATATCCCAATCCTTCCTAAGGAGTCTTTGGTTAATAGAATCATTGATACGCTGGGGGATGGTCCACAGAGCTCGGCCTACATGGCGGCTCGTCTTGGGCTATCCCGTAGCGATGTTCATTCTACTGCTAAAGACTTAGTGGCGGATGGAATTCTGTATTACAAAGACCATCTCTATGGATTGACATGAAGCGGGCCTTGTTCAAGTGTTCGCAGCCGAATCGATTGCTCAATCATCTTCTTGAGCACTTCGACACCGAGTCTGATGCCATACTAGCTGAGCGACTGATGATCGGGAGGTCCACGCTCATACACGCTCGAAATGGGCGTCGAGGGCTAGGCCCTTTCTTGATTCTATCCATTCATCTGGTAACAGGGATTGGAGTCGAGAGGATTATGGAACTTGGAGGAATCACTATGGAGTTAGAATGAAGAATGGGCAGGAACTCTTTCAACTGTGGGCACGGGATACTCGGTCCTATGTCCAGAACTTTGATCTTGGATACGGGGGGACGGTAACGGCTCGGGTACTGGAAGGCAAGGGCACCATCCTACCTGGTGCTCCTAAGTGTGGAGGACGCAAGAAGACCGAGGTAGATCCCACCGCAGTCAAGGTTGGCAAGTTTATTGAAGGCCTCTCAGGTAAGGAGAAGAAGATATTGAAGGTGTGGTATATCGAAGATCATCTGAGCGTTGAGGAGAAGGCTACAAGGCTTTCGATGGGCCTTCGGAGTGTGTATCATGCTTTAGAGAGATTAAGGAATAGAGTAGTTGAGTTCGTCTATCCAACTGACCTTGAAGGAGCTTGAGATGGAGCCGATCTGCGACTGTTGTGGAGCCCCAGCTACCGGATGGTTTAAGCATAAGGCCCTCCGTGTCTGTGGTAAGCCAGAGTGTCATCTCTACTTCGAAAAGAAGAATCCGATCAACGCTAAGCTGTACCGACCCGAAGGAAAGAAACGTGCCTCCCAAACTTAAATCACTGAGGAGCCAGAACTCGGTAACCATCGGTATGCGGGGCCTGATGCCCAAGAAAGTCCGAGATGGTATGTTTATCGTAGAGATGGCTCGTCGCAAGGATGTGGAACGTTTCGAGTCTCAGAACAAGTTCTCGAAGGAAGCACTGGAGGCCGCTATGAAGGAGTTTGAGGAGAGACGTAAAAATATTTAATTTTCCACACTTGGGAAGGTGCAACTTTATGATAGAATTGCAGCAATCAATCGAGTTGACTCCCCACTATGCAGATTTCAATCGGAACAATCCTCAGCCGGGTTGATAAACTCAACCGAGATTTAGACCTGTTCTACGCTGAGGTCTGTTCCAAGGCTCCAACTCTTTTTACTCGCAACTACATTCTTCAAACTCGCAGCCTCACTGCGAAATCCAGTTTTCAACGACTCATCGATGCCGGAGTGATTCAGCTCTGTTCTGATAAACGATACCGTTTCGATAAGGACTCTTACCAAAGGTTCAAACATGGCCACCTCGTCAACCAGAAGGAACGCAGTACCGCGAACTAAGAAAGCGGGGGGGACTCCTGGACACGAAGGTCAAGTGCCCCATGATCAAGAGGCCTGTCTGAGTGAGATCTTCGATAAACTCTCTACCTCGGATAAGGGATTGCATACTATCCTCAACGAGAACCCGCATCTCCCCACCGCTGTACAGTTCTGGAAATGGCTAGACCGAGACACGCTGAACCATGATGCTCTGGGGATCGCCCAACGGTACGGTCGAGCCAAACGGCTCCAGGCCGAGTTCCTGGAGAGTCAGCTACTCGAGATTGTGGATAGTGACCCATCGTCAACTCATCTCGGTAATATAGACGGAGGGGATATCAAGCACAAGGAACTGCGTGCTCGCACTCGTCAGTGGATGATGACCAAACTGGACTCCAAGAAATACGGGGATCGCCAGATGCTTACGGGAGACCCTGACCAGCCATTGACTCCTCCTGCTGACCTGTCCAAACTGACTGATGCCGAGCTGGCTCAATTTATGGCTCTCAGAGCCAAGATTTCCTCGTAACTAGATACCCTACCAGGCTACTCGTTCTCGTTCCTCTGTGGTACCATTCGTGATCTCCTAGGAGCCTCTATGTTACTGGTTCTATTCGATTGCGAAGCTAAAACAGTTACCCGCTTCGTGGAAGGTGTGGAAACCCACAGAGCAGCGGTTACGGGACAGGTCACCAAAGAACTCATCGAATCGTTTAGAATCAATCCCCCCAAGCAATTCACGATTACAAAGGCCTGATATGTTACTCATCTGGTTTATTGTTGCACTTATCGTTTCAACCATATTCGGACACATGGTCCAAGGAGCCTCCAATGATTAAAGGTGTAATGATTACTGACGGTGGCCCCCACCCCGTTGAGAAATGGGCCGAGGCTACTGCTTCCTGCATCGTTGACATTGCGGATCACGTAGCTGGCACCCGACGCGGTGCGGCCATCAAGCTGCAGGCTGCGATTGTGGATGCACTGGAAAAGCACCACACGACAGTGCAGGACGGCGAACGCGCTCTCTTGGTTGAGGAAGGCCATATTCGCTTAGGCGATACCATCGATGCCAACGACCATCTCGACATCGACGACACCGCAGATGAAATCATCGCCTGCGCAGCTGGTACTCCGTGGGAAGGCGACTTCGCCAAACCAGAATTCAAGACTGGGCTGACCCAGCTACTCACCCAACACTTCCACACATCCATGCATATCGAACGGTCATGGCATGCCGACCGCAATCCAACAGCGCCAGAAGCGATAGCTTTCCGTGCTCGTCAAGTTAGGAGCCCAGCATGAGCGGTTTCTCCACAGCCTTCCTGGCCTCCTCGTTCAAGCAAGAGGTCCTCCAAGGAATCCACGTCCTCTGTGGAACTGTCACCTCTACCGGCACCCCTACCAACAGCAGCAACCACGTAACCTCGCTTGGCACCAACATGGCCACGTTGAATGTGGTTCCTGGTATGGGAGTCAGCGGCACCGCAATTCCCGCCAGTAGTTATGTGGGTTTCATCGACTCAACGACCTCGTTCTACATGTCGACCAACACCGGGGCGGTAGCCAATGCAACCTCATCTCCTGGTTCGGAAACTATCACATTCACGGGTGATGCCTGCTATGTAGCGCTGGGCATTGCAACACCGACCGGCACCTACAACGCAAGCAATACCAACTGGGGTTCCAGCTCCGGCTCGCCGACCGTGTCGAACATGGGCACCGATGAACTAGCTGGCTCTGGCGGATATACACAAGGCGGCCTGGCGATCGGAGTAGCTGGCTGGTCTACCCCTGCTCTCTCTTCTGCTGTGGCCATCACTCAGCCCAGCACGAACCCCAGCTGGACCTCTGCGACGTTCTCCACATCTGGCTGCATGATCTACAACAGCAGCAAACAGACCCGATGCCTGTATGTATCTGGCTTCGGCGGCACGCAGACTGTGGCGGCGGGTACGTTCACCATCCTGATGCCTTCCAATACCAGCTCTACTGCTTTGATTCGCATCGCTTAATTATGACACCGGAACAACTGACAGCACTCGCTAGCGAGATCAACAACGATCCGCTCGCTCTCGGGTACAAGGCTCTACTAACTGCTGGCGAGTGGCAGGCAGTATTGCCTTTGTTGAACGAGTTGAATTACACGACGCTCGGTCCTGTATCCGCTGCGACTGCCGAGGCGTGGGCCGCAGCAGGGCCTTACGCAGCAATAGTAGCCAACGCGAGCAACTCTACAAGCCCGGTGCAGTCGTCATGCTTGGCGGTGCAGGTTGCGCTTGCCGGGAATAATCAAATCAACCTGCCAGGTTTGCAGCCACTTTTCAGCGCATGGGTCACAGCCGGAGTAATCACGCAGGCGCAGCATGACGCATTGATCGCGCTCGGTACTGTCCCGGCTAGTCGTGCGACCGTGCTGGGGTTGCCCGTTGTGGGCGGTAGTGATTTAGCACAGGCGGGGTTCTAATGGCCGGGAACATATTTTGGAAGGAAGGATCGCTCGTAACGCTCTCCTCGTCGCAAGGCTCGCTTGCTACAGCAACCGCTGCGGCTGCGGGCGTCAACATGAGCTGCGTGAGCGGTGGCAACTGCGCCGAGGCGTTCACAGGTCAATTTGCACTCACATGCCAGTGGGCGACGGTAACCGGCATCGCGGCTGGCACTGATGTTGCCGACCTGTATCTTGTCCCCTCAATCGACGGCACGAACTTCCCGGCGATAGGTACTGGCGTTATATCTCCGAACCATTACGTTGGTTCGTTCATTTGTGAACTCGCGCCTACCGCGAGTACCAACATGCTGTTCGTGTCGCCCGAAGTGGACCTGCTGCCGCGTCTATACAAGGCATACATCATCAACCAGTCAGGGCAGACGATGTCCTCCAGCTGGTCGCTCACTGTGGTAGTGGACCAAGGTCAATACACCTAAAGGCTTCACATGAAGCCAATTACAAAATCTGTTTGGACGCAGCAGCCGAAAGGTTTTGCGCTCCCGAGCACAGCATTCCCCGGAACGCAACTGCTGGTCAATCCGGCATTCGGGAATTGGAACGCAGTCAACGGCGCTGCACCTAGTCTTCAGACGGCGACAGCGTCAAATGTCTCCGGGTTGTATGGGCTGGCCAAATGCTTCGGCAGCACGCCAAACGTCACGGCGATACAGTCGACGACCAACTTTGCCCTGCTTGCTCAAGTAGACTTCTCAGCGTCACCTGGGGCGTACTCGGCGATATTCGGTGGCGATACTACTGGGAACCGTCAGTTTCAATTACGGTTCAACGTCGCTAGCCAGGTAGAATTCATCCGGTTCGATACAACCGTTTCGGATATCCTGACGATTACGACGCCCACGTCTATAGGGCGCAGGGGTACAGTGCTGGCCATTGCAATTGGCAACAGCATGTATCTGTGGTTCAAGTCCATCGGAAGTGTTAGCGGGCTGCAGTCGGCAAGTGGAACGAATACCGGCACTCCGCAACCAGTGACCTTTGTTGCTTCGGGCGGGGGCTACACGACATATGATCAGGGGACTGGAACCTCTGACCAGAATTTCGGCTATGCGGTATTGCGCGGCGACGTTGCGCTGTCCAAATACGCCGAACTGCTTGATAACCCCTGGCAAGTATTCAGGGCACCCCGCAAGCCGTTTCTAAAGCAACCAACAGTCGCTGGTTATCCCACTCTCACTGGCGTTCAAGGAACGACTGCTGTAGGAAGTATTATCCCGCAGGTCTGGGGCGGTATCTCGGGTGCGCAGGGAACTAGCGCTGCCGGTACTGTGGCAGATTCTGATAGTCCGGTATTAACTGGAGTCGCCGGGAACTCAGCCGCTGGTGCGATAGCGGATAAGGTATCAGTTACCCTCACAGGCGCCCAAGCAACGAGTTCGCCTGGGGTCGTAGTCCCCGCAGTAAGCCAGAATATGACCGGGGTGGCCGGCACTTCTGCTGCTGGCGCTATCACTTCCTCGGTATCGGTCGCTTTGTCTGGAGCAGTGGCAACAAGCGCAGCCGGATCGGTAACGACCTCGTCAAGCGGGAGCGCAAGCTATACCCTGACTGGTGTGCAAGGAACGAGTTCGGCAGGCGCATTGACGGCCAAGGTTTCGGCATCATTGATCGGCGCACAAGGAAACTCGGCTTCGGGGTCGATTATCCCGAGCGTGTCTGTAACTCTCTCTGGAGCCCAAGCGAATAGCTCTGCAGGGGCGGTGTCCACTCAAGCGGGCGGTAGCGCAAGTTACACGCTGACTGGGGTGCAGGCATCCTCGTCGGCAGGCATCATTAGCGTCTCAGCAGGTAGTAGCTATACCTTATCTGGAGCCCAAGCCGTATCAGGCTCGGGTATGGTAACTCCTGCGGTTATCCAAACAATGGCGGGAGTATCGGCTACTTCGGGTGTAGGGACTCTGTCCAGTCGAGTTTCTGCTTTCTTGGCCGGGGTACAGATCACCAGTACTGCGGGCTCAGTTACAGTCCCGGTCAATGCTCAGACTACGCTTACGGGTGTTCAAGCAATTACGGCAGTTGGGGGGATCCTGCCAGAAGTATTATCCTTGGCCGGAGTTAAAGCGACCAGCTATGCTGGAACGATTACGACAACAGCAGTCTCTGAGCAACCGGCTATCATGGCGGCTAATGATGAATCGGCCTACCTGATGTCATTATCGGACTACTCCTTGTACGGTATGCAGATTATGGACGCGGCATGAACATTTACACTAGCAATACCCTAATTGCCGTATCATGCTCGGTATTCACGAATATAGGGGCTGCCATTAATGCCACAATGGTCTTTCGGGTACAAACCCCGGATGGTGTGGTAACGGACTACAGTAGTACAATCGCTAACCCTTCTACCGGACAATACACCAACACTTTCTTGGCCGTCCAAGTCGGCCCCCATAGATATGAGTGGATTGCAACCGGTGCTGCACAAGTAGCGGCTATCGGGCAATTTATGGTGAGTCCAGGAACTTTTTAAAATGAGAATACAGTTCGGTCCACAAGCAACCCCGCCTGGACTGATCCCTTCGATGGATAGCTTGAAGGCTGAGATGGCTCGTAGGTCCTTCCATGCGTTCTTCAGGGACTTTGCATGGCCTGTTCTGCAGCCAGCTACCAAGTTCATTGACAATTGGCACGTACACGCTATTGCGGAGCACCTTGAGGCAGTATCGAAAGGGCAAATCAAGCGACTGATTATTAACATGCCATTTCGTATGTTAAAGAGTTCGTTGATCTCGCAGGCTTACCCCGCTTGGGAGTGGATCAACCTACCCCACTTGCAGTACCTGACGGCCTCGTATGCTAAAGACGTTGCTACTCGTGACGCTGTGGCTTCTCGTCGCATTATCGAGTCAGAGGCCTACCAGGAGGCATGGGGCCATAAATACCGGATGACCTCAGACCAGAACGTTAAAACACGCTATGATAATGACAAGGGTGGCACAAGAACAATTTCGTCTACTGATGGGGCGGCTACGGGCTTCGGGGGCAATCGGATCTTACTCGATGACCCCATCTCCGCCAAAGAAGCAGACAGCGAGGTTGCTCGTGCCACCAGTATCGAATTTTACCGAGGCACCGTTGCCACCCGACTCAACGATGCCCAAGAGGACGTTATTGTCCTTACCCATCAGCGCCTCAACGAGGGAGACCTTACAGGATATCTTCTCGCCGAAGAGAAAGGATGGGAACACCTAGTTCTGCCCATGCGGTACGAACCTAAACACACGGTCACAACATCGATTGGGTTCAAGGACCCCAGAACTGTGGAAGGCGAACTGCTCTGCCCCCAGCGATTGAATGAAGATACCGTCTCGAAGATGGAGGTTACGCTTGGGTCATACCACACTGCGGCTCAGCTTCAGCAACGACCAAACAAACGCGGCGGAACTATCATTCATGGAGAGCAGTTTAAGCGATATATCGTTTTGCCCAAGCTCTCGTTCCGTAAGATTTACGCTGACACTGCACAGAAAACCAAAGAAGCCAACGACTACTCCGTCTTCCAGTGCTGGGGATACGGAGACGGTAGGATCTATCTTATCGATCAGATACGCGGCAAATGGGAAGCCCCTGAGCTGCAGCGTCGAGCCATCGACTTCTGGAACAAACATAAGGAGTTGACTGACCTAGCAACTACGGGCTCTCTGAGGCAGATGCAAGTCGAGGACAAATCTAGCGGAACCGGATTGATCCAAGGAATCAAAGAGAAAGGGTCCATTCCTGTCTTCGCAATCCAGAGGGATCGTGATAAGTATCTCCGCGTACTCGATGGTCTCCCACACATCGAAGCGGGCCTAGTGTGGATACCTGAGAACGCTCCGTTCACTGCCGATTACGTCACCGAGCACGAGTCCTTCACTTCGAACGATTCACATGCCCATGATGACCAGGTAGACCCGACAATGGACGCTATCGCGGATATGTTAGGGCAGCCAGACAAAGCTGCAATGTGGGCTAAGCTTGGGAGGTGACCATGACTAAAGAGGATGTCCGCAAATACGTTAAGAACCGGGTAGCTGAGCATACTCCTCCACCAACAATCCAAGAAATCAGACGACAACTTGGCTGGGACCTAATACAACATGACACGCTCAATCAAATCAGTAGTGAAGACCGCTCAGAAGGAAGAGAAGACGGCACTCAAATCCCAGGATAGTTTCACCAACTTTGCTCAGAAGATGGGGGTAGGGGCAGACAACGCTCTGTCTACCGCTTCTTACGGTTTCAACCCCATCACCCGTGTTCGCACGCTGCTCGAATGGATTCACCGCGGTTCCTGGCTCGGTGGCGTCGCAGTAGACGTTGTCGCTGACGACATGACTCGTGAAGGTGTGGAGTTTCAAGGATCCATCGAGCCTGACGATATTGGCAGACTACACAAGGGAGCTGCGAAGAAGCAAATCTGGTCGAAGCTGCGTGACACAGTGGCTTGGGCTCGTCTCTATGGTGGTTGCTTGGCCATGGTCCTGATCGAAGGTCAAGATCCATCGACTCCCCTGCGGCTCGAGACTGTGGGCAAGAACGCATTCAAGGGACTGCTGGTTCTGGATCGTTGGATGGTTGAGCCGTCGCTCAATAACCTGGTAACTGAGCTTGGCCCTAATTTGGGTCTGCCCAAGTTCTACATGATTCGGACAGATGCCCCAGCATTACCGGCAATGAAGATTCACTACAGCCGTTGCATACGGCTCGAAGGTATCCGGCTTCCATACTGGCAGCGAGTGATGGAGAACCTGTGGGGAATCTCGGTACTCGAGCGAGTTTATGACCGCATGGTTGCTTTCGACTCAGCGACCACGGGAGCCGCTCAGCTGGTCTACAAGGCCTACATCCGTACTTACAAGATTGACGGCCTGCGTGAGCTGATTGCTGCGGGTGGCCCCGCCATGAACGGCGTGGCTCAGTATGTCGAAATAATGCGGAGGTTCCAGAATGCTGAGGGTATTACGCTCATGGACAAAGAAGATGAGTTCGAGGGACACTCGCACACTTCTTTCTCTGGGCTGTCGGATGCTCTGGTACAGTTTGGCCAACAGATTGCTGGTGCTCTTCAGATTCCTCTTGTTCGTCTGTTTGGGCAGTCTCCTGCTGGTTTCAATACTGGTGACAGTGACCTTAGGAATTATTATGACGGTATTAAACAGCAACAGCAAAGAGAGCTAGGCGACGGAGTCGATCTGGTCTATCGCTGTGAGGCTGCATCGCAAGGGATTGATCTACCTGATGACTTCGAAGTCGACTTCAGGTCTCTGTGGCAGCTGACCGACGAGCAGAAAGCTGATATCGCTGGCAAAGTCGGAACTGCTATCTCTGGAGTCGCTGACATCATCGACCGGGCCACTGCTCTACGAGAACTCAAGCAGTCCAGCCGCATCACGGGCATCTTCAGCAACATCACCGATGAAATGGTTGAAGACGCAGAAGGAGAGATGGCCCCTGCTCCCGGCGAGACTGAAAACTCTGATACAAAGGAGGTGGAAGATGCCGCTCCTAAGATCAACCGTTCACGAAGAAAACAAGATGCTTTAGAAAAATACTTCGCGGCCCGGAATTCGGCTAACACTGAGGCAGAGATAGAATTAGCTAAAAAGGAGTATGAAGAGGCTATCAAAAAGATAGACCGATCCATAAACCACGGAGAATAGAATGAGCCGGACTTTTAAAGATGGTGGAGTTCCTTTCTGTTGGCACTGTTCGAAGCAGCTCATGCGCAAGCGTGGAGGCTTTCATTTTGTAATCGTGATTGATCAGGATCATCGCCAACATCGTGTTCATCATGACTGTGTGGATAGAGTAATAGGTGATGGCGTCAAGAGGCTAGAATATGAAGAAGCCGGATCGTAACGCTCAGCAGAAATTCATAAAGAGCCGGAAGGCTGAGCTGGATTATGCCCGCAAGCTGCGCTCTGTTGCTAAACAAATCGACCATATTGTACGGGGATTGGCCCCAAACGGGGTCGTAGGGGACCTAGGGGAGCTAACCCGGTCGTTACACAGGTATGCGGAAACCATAACCCCCTGGGCCGAGTCTGTGGCCAAACGAATGCTCCAAGATATTGCGAGACGCGATGCTGACATGTGGAAGCAGTTTAGTAATGAAATGGGACGTGACCTACAGGCCCTCATCGAGAACGCCCCAATTGGTCGCGCGATGGCACAGGCCCTCAACGATCAGGTCAAGCTTATTCAGTCCTTACCCTTGGAAGCCGCTCAGCGAGTTCATGATCTCACTATCCTTGGCCTCTCTGATTCTACACGGGCCTCTGAGATAGCGAAAGAGATTTTCGACACTGGCAACGTTACCAAGAGCCGAGCAACAATGATCGCTCGCACTGAGGTAGGACGTACCGCTACTGAACTGACAAAGGTCAGGGCTGAGTCTGCCGGCATCACCCATTACATCTGGCGCACCTCTATGGACTCGGATGTACGCAAGAGTCATCGCAAGATGAACGGAAAAGTTATCGCCTTCAACGAGGCTCCTGAAGTCGACCCTGGCAAACACTATCACGCCGGATCTTTCCCCAACTGTCGTTGTTATTGCGAACCTATTATCCCTGAGGATTATAAATGAAGAAAATTCTACTTTCCCTGCTGCTTCTGGCCTGTTCAATGCAAGCATTCGCGCAGGTATCGAACGCCACAGTTAATATCTTGGCCTCTGCCGCACAGACTGCGACTACCGTCAATACTCCAGTTCAGCTCAACGGGGCTCGCAAGTGCGTTCATGTGGTCGTCAACGTGACCTCGTTCACCAGTGGCACTTATACCCCCACAGTGCAGGGCTATGATGCTGTGGCCAACGTCTACTACACGCTCCTGACTGGGGCTGCAATCGCTGGCACCGGTACCACGGTGCTTAAGGTCTGTCCATCGATCACCCCAGCAGCTAACGTGGCCGTATCCGATATGCTCCCACCCGCTTGGCGAGTAACTCTGGCCGGGGCCTCGACTCCCAGCATGACCTTCTCCGTTGACGCACTTCTAGTTTATTGAATTCGGCCATTCTGGATTGCCGTCAAAATCCAGAGCCCCCCAAGATAAGGAAACAATCATGAAGAAAATACTCCTCGGTCTGATGCTGTCGGTTGTGGCAGCTCTGTCCTTTGCTCAGACCTATCCCTACACCAATCCGACCTACATCCCCTCGGCCATTGGCCCGACGAAGACCTACTCTGCTCCAGCGGTCTACTCTTTCGTCAGTCAGGGTCAAGCGGTTCTCAGCACCCGGATTACCGGCACCTGTACTTCGCTGGCCGGTACACTGCAGGGATCGAATGACGGCACCAACTGGTCCAACCTGAACTTGGCGGCTATCCCTGCCGGTACTAGTTCGATGTCGGTCTCGGCTCCAGGCTTCTGGCGTTCGGATATCGGAGGCTTCAGCCAAGTGCGTCTGAACATCACGGCATTGACCGCTTCCTGTACCGTGACGATGGCTGCTACACCGACTGGGGTGGTTAAGACTGACCCCTGCGCAGACCCGGCAGTTCAGAAGTTGAGCAAGGTCATCAACCAAAGCTCATCGGCTACCACCAAGGTCGTGGACACCTCCGGCACTACCTCGGTGTATGTCTGTGGCCTGGTTCTGACAGCTGCGGGTACCAATCCGACAGTCACGGTGACTTCTGGAACCCGCACATCTGCGGACTGCGACACCACTGCTGCCACACTGACTGGTGCAATGATTCCATCGGCTACCATCGGGGTCATCAGTCTCGGTGAGTATGGCGGCACGATCATGTCGGCAGCTGCGGGGTATCAAGTCTGCCTGACTACTGCTGCTACCACCAGCGTTCAAGGCGTGATGACATACGTCCAGCAATGAAACAGTTTTACACCATAGCGCAACTCAGCAATAAGCAGAGCCTCACTCCTGAGGGTTACCTGCTTTGCGAAGAGGTGCCCATCGCCAGAACCGGCGACATGGTGTATGGGGGTGTTGAGCTTCAGAACGAGGACGGAACTCCAGTCATTACCCCTGACCCCGATGGATTAGTCAGGATCGTAAGGTCTCCGAGAGAGGTGTTCCGTCCTGAGACGCTGGCTAGTTTCAACGGCAAGTCAGTAACTGACGACCATCCAGTAGCCGGCTCAGTCACTCCAGTCACTTGGAAAGAGCTGACAGTCGGGCTGGTGTTGAACGTTCGCCGGGGGTCGGGTGCGCAGGATGACCTGATGCTGGCGGACTTGCTGATTACAACCCCAGAAGCCATCGAAGCGGTTCGAGCAGGAAAACGGGAGGTTAGCTGCGGTTACGAAGCTGACTATAAGGAAACTAGCCCAGGAGTCGGAGAGCAAGAGAATATTGTTGGTAACCACGTAGCATTAGTTGAGTCTGGTCGATGTGGATGGCGCTGTGCTATCGGTGACCGTAAATTTGAGGAGAAAGAAATGGCAAAGAGAAGCTGGATTGATCGGGCGATGGCCGCCTTCAAGTCACAGGACGAAGAAGGCCTTAAGGAAGCCCTGAAGGAAGGGGAAACAAAGGACGAGGGCAACGAAGAAGCTACCCACATCCATATCCACGGCCAAGGAGAGACTCCCGCTCCTGCGATGGACGATGATACTGCACTTCAGGAGCATATCGCTCAGAACTCCCAGGAACATCAGGAGTTCCGTGATCGCCTGGATGCAATCGAAGCCAAGCTTGGCGAGGGAGAAACTCCTTCGGCGAATGATGATAAGGAAACTGAAGGTCAACTGGAAGAAGAAGCTCCAGTCGGCACTGGTGACCGTGCCCGTAAAGCCACTGACTCCGCTTACTTAGCTGACAGCTACCGCGACACCATCGCCCTGGCCGAAATCATTGCACCCGGTATCAAAGTCCCTACGTTCGATCACAAGGCCGCTCCAAAGGTCTCGTTCAAGAACATCTGCGGCCTACGTCGCCAAGCTCTGGACCTGGCCTTCGTTCAACCGGCTACTCGTAGCCTGGTCGAGGAAGTTATGGGGGGCAAACAGCTGGATACCAAGAAAATGTCCTGCGATGCCATCCGCACAATCTTCAAAGCAGTCGGTGCCATGAAGAAGGCCATCAATACGGATGCCACACGCGGCCAAGATCATATGGGCCACAGTCAAGAAATCCGTACCTCCCGAATCCAGTCCGTCGCTGACATCGGCAAGGTCTGGGCTGAAGATAACGCCAAGAAGTTTAACTAAGAAAGGAAATCCACATGTCTACCGCAATCCTATATCGGATGAATGCCGGGTTTCCCGGTGATGTGAATCGCACCCATCCGGCATCAATCGAGGCCGACCTCATCGATGTTAACTCCCCACCGACTGCATATGGCCAAGCAGTCCTGGTCGATGCCACTACGCAAGGGGTTCGTCCCTTCGCAGCTGGCGACCAGAGCAACACCGTCCCTGTGGTCACCTGGGGCATCACGGTTCGTGCCTACCCGACCCAACAGAATCAGACCAACCAGAACTTCGGTGCGGCTCCGTTCGGTTCTGTTGCTCCTCCGGTCTCTGGCGTCATTGACGTCCTGACTGCGGGTTACATCATGACCACGGTTCCTGCTGGTCAGGCGCCGGTCAAGGGTGGTACTGTCTATGTCTGGGCTGCTGCATCGACTGGCTCACACGTATTGGGTGGATTTGAAACCAGCTACTCCGCTGGCAACACTTCTGTCGTAGCAAACGCTTTCTTCAATGGTTCGCCGGATGCTTCAGGCAACGTTGAAATCCGGTTCAACAACTAAGAAAGGACAGAATCGTGATGACATTTGACAATGGTTTCCAAACCATCGACGCCAACGGGACTCAGGCTGGTAAGAAGCTGCCTCACGCGGTACAAACCCGAGACGGAAAGTTCGTCGACTCCACTGGCGCCTTCTTGGTCGGTGAGCTAGAACGCCTCGATCAAACCCTTCACATGCCTCTGGCAGCGGTGACATATCCTCGCGATATCGACCTGCGTGGAGATGCCACAATCGCCGATGAAGCTACCAGCTATACACTGTCCACGTTCGCTTCGGCGGGTGGCCTGGGTGCCGGCAACGGTATCGGCAACGGTAAGGCTTGGATCGGCAAAGCATCCGATCAAATCGGCGGCATGGGTGTGGATATCGCCAAGCTGGCCAACCCGTTGGAACTCTGGGGTATGGAATTGAAATACACCATTCCTGAGCTCGAATCGGCTGCTCGCCTTGGTCGTCCTGTGGACCAACAGAAATACGAAGGTCTGCAGCTCAAGCACCAGATGGACATCGATGAGCAGGTCTACATCGGTGATACCAGCAAGACAGCGTGCTACGGCCTGGTCAACAGCACCCTGGTGACTCCGGTTGCCCTGCCTGCCGGTGCTTCCGGTTCCACAACCTGGGCTAAGAAAACCCCGGATGAGATCCTGGCAGACGTCAACAACATGCTGGTGACCAACTGGAACAATTCGGCCTTGGCCGTAATGCCAGATCGTCTGCTGCTGCCACCGTCACAGTTCGGCTTCATCGCTACTGCGAAGGTGTCGAATGCCGGCAACGTCTCCATCCTGAAGTATATTTTGGAGAACAACATTCTCTCCACTTCAGGCCAAGGCAAGTTGGTGATCTTCCCGGTCAAGTGGCTACTCGGCGCGGGTTCAGGTGGCACAGTCGGTACTGCTGGTACTGTGGACCGTGCTGTGGTCTATCTCAAGGAGTATCAACGGCTGCGCTTCCCGATGACTCTCCTGCAACGCACTCCGATTCAATACGACTCGATCTACCACAAGACGACGTACTACTGCCGCCTGGGTCGCACTGAAATCGTCTACCCGGAAACAGTCGGGTACTACGACGGTCTGTAATCAAACCCGAGGGGTCTAGGCTCCTCGATTTTTGGAGTGTGTTATGAGATATCTTTTCACCAAGAAGGTCAGCATCTTCAATGCTGAACATGCGGTCATCCACTTCGAGCCGGGTGTTCACGAGGTAGCTGAAGAGTTTGAAAACCACTGGTACTTCGATGCCTGCGGAGCCAAACCCGTAGATGATGAAGGTAACGTCATCGAGACGGAGGAATCCAGTGAGGAAGGCGAGCCCTCTGCCCCTGTGTCGCGCAAGAAACGCCGTTAGGAGAATAACATGCCGTTGAATCAAAGCAAGTCTGAGGAAGCGAAGTCTGAAAACATCGCCACCGAGATCAAGGCCGGGAAGGACCCCAAGCAGGCTGAAGCTATTGCTTATTCGATTCAACGGCATGCTTCTGATGCTGCATCACAAGTTTTGAATGAGATTGAACTGATGAACAGTCGGTGGAGAAACCCATGACGGTTACTAACGCTTCCTTTCGAGGCGACTACCCAGAATTTGCTGATATCACTGCCTTCCCTGATCCGCAAATCAATTACTGGCTGAACTACGCCGGGTTGAGTCTAGATGCGGGTCGTTGGGGTACCTGGTTAGACATGGGAACTGAGCTGTGGATGGCCCACAACCTGGTCCTTGAGTCTCGAGCTATTATGGAAGCCACGAATGGCGCAACCCCTGGTATAACGACAGGTGCCATTAACAGCAAGTCTGCCGACAAGGTGTCTGTGGGATTCGATACAGCCAACTCGACAGAGGAAAAAGGCGGACACTGGAATACAACGATCTACGGCACTCGCTACATCCGCATGGCTCGTATGATCGGCGCTGGTCCTGTGCAGATCGGTATCGGGTGTGCTCCTCTGAACTCAGATGGAACTCCCTATGCCGGCCCTTGGTTTGCGAACTACCCGAACCCCTCGTGTTAATGGTTTACATTCGACTGCAGAACTCATAAAATAAACCATTAATTTACTGGAGCGAAACATGGCACATATTCACATTCATCTGGACTCCGATTTTGAAAAGAATGTTAAGGAGAAAAAGGAGAAAGGTTGGACTTATGGATCAACCTCTCGTTTAGTAGAAACCTATAGGGGTTTTAAAATTACCGAGGACCCCACTCGTACCCCAAAAGAGCGGTTCTTTACTAAGAGTGACCGTTTCCGTCCTACCAATTCCTATTACCCCACTCTAGAGTTAGCAAAGAAGGGGATTGATTGGGGAATTTCTCGATATGAGAAAATGATCGGAACGAAGGATTCATCAAAACCGAACATCCACGGTCTCTTCCAGAAGCAGGCACTTGAACGCGGGGCCAAAGGTTCCGGTATCTTCCTTTACGAACAGGCGGGGTCACACACTGCCTATTACACGAAGGCCTCTGCTCAGAAGAACGTGAATGAGTTCAACAACGAGCCCATCTTTGTCGGCCCCGATAAGGGTAAGTTGCCCAAGGATGTTTACAACGAGTTCCAGAAGGCGAAGTTCTTCGAGTATACCCCGGCTGAGTGCAAGGCTGAGCTCGAGAAGATGAATGGCTAACGCTGCCAAGCTCCTCAAGAACAACATTGGTAAGCTCCTCGCATCAAATCAGGCCTTGACTTCACAGGCCGCTTTTGTTGGCATCCCACAGGACAAGGATGCTCGTGACGATGATGCTCCGATCAACAATGCAACAATCGGCTATATCATGGACCATGGTGCTCCTGAGCAGAATATCCCGGCTCGTGAGTGGCTCCGGCCTGCTATCGCTGGTGCTCAGCCGAAGATCATTAAACAGCTGGAATGGGGTGCCCAGCAGGCGCTAGCAGGGAACATGGAAGGACCAGACCAAGCATTGAATCGCGCCGGTCTAGTGGGCCAAAACGCGGTTCGTGCATACATCAACGCTGGCATTAGTCCTTTGCTGTCCGACTCAACTCTCGTAGCTCGTCAACGCAGGGGTCGGGCTGGTACGAAGCCCTTAGTCGACACCGGACAATTCAGGAATTCAGTAACTTACGTTATAAGGAAGAAATGATGGCTAAGAAAATCGTGGTACACGTTCATACTGCTGATGTCGACCTCTCAGGGGACATTCAAAGAGCTACTGAAGCGATTATTAGAACCATCAAAGATGGTCAGGGAGCGGCTAAGAAAAAAGATTTCGATCTCGCGGCTCGTTACTTCACCTCAGCTGAAACCTCTTTGGGTATCTGGGCGAAGAACGCCAAACGAGGTGAATAGGCCATGGCCATGGAACTTGCGATGGACGTTGTCCTTGATCCGTTGATCAGTGACAAGTTCAATATCATTCGACGCACTGAGACAGTTAGCTCTGTCAACGGTCGCTCTTCGACCACGAATGTCACGACGAACAACGTCTGTGGTGTGGTCGACATGTTCTCCGACCGTGAGTTGATTCGTGAGCAGTTCCCTGAAATGCAGTATGCCACGAACGTCATCAGCATCGTCTGCAAGAAGAAACTTCAAACAGCCGTGACCGGGTTCCAACCAGACCTCGTAGTGTGGAGAGGCGACAATTACGTTGTTCAAAGGTGCAGCCCTTATCCACAGTTTGGATCAGGGTTCTACCAAGCCACATGCAGCAGTATTGATCTCACGGATGCTTCTCCATGACCGATTCCTCCACGGGTGGGTACCTCCTACCCGCTTCTAGTCCGTTAGTCGGTGATCCGCTAACGGACTTTTTTTCTGCTCTCGTAGTCGGCATCACTAACCTGCCGGCTAATATGGTGAGGCCTCGTTGGCAGCCTGAGGCCCCCGATATCCCGGCCTTCGGGATAGATTGGTGTGGTATCGGAATCACGGATCAAGACCCGGACACCTACGCGGCTGAGATTCACCACCCCAATGGGGACGGATCCACAGAGATTCGACGGCATGAGGTCCTTACGATCCTGGCCTCTTTCTATGGACCTAACGGGAACCAATGGGCAACCCAGTTTAGTATGGGGCTGCAGGTAGCTCAGAATCGAGAAGTATTCAGCCTCAGTAACATGGGCCTGGTCAAGAGTGGAACGGTGAAGGCTATCCCCACCCTGATGAAGGAGAGATGGCTATATCGCTTTGACGTGGAGTTCCTAGTTAAGCGACAGCTTGTCGGAACCTACAACGTACTGAATCTGCTCGCTGCAGAGGCAGAAATCATAACAGATCAACCTGTTCGTACTACCATCGTAACAGCTTCCTAGAAGGAGAAATCAATGAGCAATAACTCTTTGCCTATTAGCCGACTCATTAGCGTCTCGGTTAACTTGGCACCCCTCCCGGCCCAGATGCAGAACCTGAGCACATTGCTCCTGTTGGGAAACTCGGATGTCATCAACACCACCGAGCGGCTTCGCAACTACCTAACCCTGGGAGCGGTAGCTTCTGACTTCGGAACCTCGGCCCCAGAATACCTTGCTGCAGCCCTGTGGTTTGAACAGTCCCCTCAGCCCACTACGTTGTCCATAGGTCGTTGGGCTCAAACAGCTACCTCGGGTAAACTGCTGGGTGGTACGCTATCAACTGCCCAACAGGCACTTACCAATTTTACGGGTATCGTATCCGGGGCCTTTGAACTATTATTGAACGGAATCCCAACCTCAATTACTGGCCTTAATTTCTCATCGGCCACAACATTGAACGGGGTGGCGGCAATTATTCAAACTGCCTTAGCGGCTGCGGTAACTGGCACCACCTGTGTATGGAATTCAGTCTTCCAACGGTTTGAAATCGAGACAGCGGGCAGCACAGGAATTGCCTCAACTGCGGGATTCTTGAACCCCCCAACAGCTACGGGTTCGGCTGCCTTCAGTGGTCAACCCACTGCAGCTGATACCATTACTATCGGGGGTTCTGCGGTTACATTCGTCTCAGCCCTTACCTCGGGCAATCAGACCCTGATCGGGTCGAGTCTTGCAGCAACCCTGCAGAATGCCCTGACTTTCCTATCTGGGTCTGCCGATACCAATCTGGTTAAGTTTACCTACTACGTGGTAGGAACCACATTGTATTTTGCTTCGGTCGCTACGGGTACTGCTGGCAATTCCCTGACCCTGACAAAGGTTTCCACGGCTATTACCCTGTCCGGTGCTACCCTCGCAGGTGGTACAGGCACCGATTCATCCACGATTACGGGAATGACCCTGGCTTCGTCGGGTTCCTATGCCGCTGTAGGTATTGCCGCAGAAACCGCTGCCTCGATGGTCGCACTATTCGATAACATGTTTGGTCAGGCTTGGTATGCCTGCCAACTGGTCACTGGAGTAGACACTGACCGTATCGCAGTGGCCGGGTATATCGAAGGAGCAACGAATAAACACATCTTCGGTACTACCACCCAGGAGGCTGCGGTACTGGTTGCAGCCGATACCACTAACCTGGCTTATAAGTTGCAACAGCTGGGATACAATCGAACGATGGTTCAGTATTCCAGTTCCAATCCCCATGCGGTGGCCTCTGCTTTGGCTCGTATTCTGACCACGAACTATAATGGCAATAACACCACGATCACCCTGATGTATAAGCAAGAGCCGGGGATCGTACCAGAGTCTTTGTCGGCCACTCAGGTGACCGCACTCGAAGGGTTCAACTGCAACGTGTTCTTGGCCTACAATAACAACACCGCAATCTTCGAGCCTGGTGTAGTTGTTTCGGGTAACTTCTTGGATACAGTGACGGGCACCGATTGGTTGGCATTGGACATCCAGACATCCTGCTACAACCTGCTGTACACCAGTCCTACGAAGATTCCACAGACTGACAACGGAAACCACATCATCGTGAACACCATCGAGGCAGTACTGTCTCAGGGTGTTCAGAATGGTCTGCTGGCTCCGGGAGTCTGGAACACTGCAGGATTTGGCACGTTGAACCAAGGCGACTTCCTACCGAAGGGCTTCTACGTCTATGCCCCCCCGATTTCGTCACAGAATCCAACGAATCGGGCCGCTCGACAATCGGTGGTGTTCCAGATTGCTGCAAAACTCGCTGGCGCCATTCATACGATTGGCGTTGTGATAAATGTTAATCGCTAAGGATAAGAAATGGCAACCTACTCGTTTCTAGATACAAACGCCTCCATTGTCGGTCCTGGCGGATCAGTCAATCTGGCGGCTGGTGCAGCAACCGCTGAAGAGGGCATCACGATCACCCCAACTACGGACATCAATACGATGACTGTGGGTGCGGATGGTGCGGTCATGCATTCCTTGCATGCCAATAAATCGGGTCACCTGACCGTGACCCTGCTAAAGACCTCTCCAGTCAACCAACAGCTGTCGTTGATGTATGCCCTCCAAACATCCTCCGGTGCGAGTCACGGTCAGAACACCGTCAGCCTCTCCAACACCCTTACGGGTGACGCAATCACTGCTCAGATCGTGGCCTTCAAGAAAGCTCCGGAGATCAAATATGCGATGGACGGAGGAACGAATGTTTGGGAATTCGACTGTGGCATCATCGACCGTACTCTGGGCAACGGAGCATGAGAATCTCCACCATTAATGGGGAGAGCTTCAGGATCGGGGAACTGAGCGTCTTCGATCAGCTGAATCTGGCTCGGCGGCTAACCCCATTCTCCTTTGCCATCCAGGGAATGATGGACCCCAAGAACGTGGAGAAAGATCACACGATCATGGTGATCCTCCTGTTGTCCAAACTATCGGATGAAGACAGTGATTATGTCACTCACAAATGTTTATCTGTGGTTCTTCGATCCCAGGGAAAGGATTGGGCCAAACTCCAAACATCCGACGGAGTCATGATGTTCCAGGATATCACCATGAAGACGATGGTCAATATCGTGACTGAGGTAATCCTGGAGAACCTGGGTGATTTTTTTCGTACCGCCCTTTCTGCAGTAGCGGAGGGGGCGGCTCAGTAAGCCTGGTGTCGATGGCCAGTAAGGAGGACTGGCTGATGAGGCCGGTTCTCCGACATCTTTGTTCCTACGAGTCCCTGAAGAATGGGTCACTTAGCCTATTGGATGTCGTGAAGTTGAATGAAGCCTTAGATGTAGAAGCACATAATGTTAATCTTTTGAAGCGAGACCAATAATGTCCGGTACCACAGAGGTGATGCAGGAGTACATGGTCAAGCTGGGCTATGTAGTCGACCAGGTCTCCTTCAAAAAGATGTTCGCCGGTTTGGAAACTACTGGCGCCAAAGTAATGAAGGTGGGAACCGTTGCGGCTTCTGCTGTTGCAGCTGTGGATGCTGCAGTAACCGAATTCGCTTACAGCATGAGAAAGATGTATTTTCAAGCTGAGCTTTCGGGTAGCACAGTTAAGAACCTAACTGCTATGGCCTATGCTGGCAAGCAAGTCGGTATCGAAGGCGAGGCAATGGGTAGCGCTATCCACGGAGTGGCCCAAGCGCTGCGGCTGAATCCGGGTCTCAAGGGAATGTTAGAGGCTATGGGGGTTAAAGTCACTGGCCGAGACGTTTCTGACGTCATGCTGGACCTGGTGGGGGCCACAAAACAGATGCCTGAGTATATCGGTGCGCAATATGCATCGATGTTCGGTATCGATGCGGATACATACCATCAGATGCGTGACCATCTGGACGAGCTAACCAAGAAGAAAAAAGAAAACCTAGATCTCTACTCTCAATTTGGTGTTGACATCGACAAGCAAAAGAGCACGATGTTGGAATACACCTCAGGTCTGGATAATCTTGAGGCTCATTTTAAAGTTTTGGGATCGGCTATGATGATTGGCCTCGAACCCAGCTTTAAATGGTTGAACGGTCAGTTACTGGAAGCTATGGGCTGGTGGACTCATTACTTCATGAATATCGAGAAAAAGGGAAAAAACCCCTTCAAGGGATTAGTGGATGACCTTACCAGAGACAAAGTAAAGTCGACTAAGGACTCTCGTTTGGGTCCTGATGGGAAATTGACCCCCGAGGCTCAGGCTCAGTTGGACGCGATGGATCAAAAGGCCCCTACCGGAACCCTGCTTCCTGGAGAAGCAGAAGCTCAGAAGGCCTTCAATGATAAGCTGGCTAAACGATTAGCCCTGAAGAAACCCGCATCCAACTCCCTGTTACAGGGAGAAGCAGAGAATAACCAGGCCTTTAATGATCGTCTGGCCAAACGCCTAACCATTCAACCCTCAGGGTTGCCGTCTGGAGTTTCTCAAGGTCCTGATCTGCTTAGTACTCAAACTAAAGCCCCGCCTATTCCGACCACACCATCCGGGAGCGTTCCCCAACAGATTACCGATTTGGCCTTAGCTGGTCAGTCTAAATACAACATCCCAGCCGAGGTGACCTTGGCTCAGTGGAAACTTGAGAGTGGAAACGGTAGGAAGATGCCGGTAGGGAGCAACAACCCATTTGGTATCAAAGCCAGTAAAGCGGACATCAAGGCAGGTAATTTTGTAGAGGCGATGACCACTGAACACCCCAATGGTGTGGATGTTAAGGTAGCTCAAAAGTTCAAGAAGTTCGATTCTATCGAAGAGGCCTTTGAGGCCCACGCTAAACTTTTAGCCACGCATCCCGCCTATTCTGAAGCCAGAAAACATGAGGACGATCCAAGGGCTTTCGCTAAGTCCCTTCAGGGAACCTACGCCACAGACCCCCTGTATGCGTCGAAGCTTCTCTCCATGATGGATCAGGCTAAGCTGGGGGATAATTCGGGGAGTAAGTCGGTGACTTTTACCAACTCCACAGTCATCAACGTCACTGGAACTGAATCAAAGGCCATCGCAGATCAGGTGGCCTCTTCTCAGTCGAGAATATACGGGAATGCCATTCGTGACCTAAGCGGAGCAGTAAAAGGATGAGCCTCAGCGGATTCGTAAGTGCCGGTGTCCAGATGGGATTGGGTTCCCTTATTGTGAAACCCAAAAGAGGGATAATGGGGGCCGATGGGAGTAGTTTCATTCCTCAAGCCACTATCGAAGAAAGACAGACTGACGATATCGAGATTACGGATCACCCCATAGAGCAGGGAGCCGTAATCTCGGACCATTTCATTAAACGACCAGCTGAAGTGATTATTAAGGCGGCTTGGTCAAACAGCCCATCGGGTTCTAGTAGTCTGGTGAACTCTGCAGTGGCAGCGGCTGCCTCAGTGAGCCCTGTGGTAGGACAAGCGGTCAACCTGTATCAGCAAGTATCCGGGGCTATCGGGGCCGCTGGCTCCATTCTGTCTTCCATTTCTGGGCAGGGAACTTCCCAGATGAATGCTATCTACAATAAGCTAATAGCCACTCAGGCCAATGGGGTACTCTGTAGTGTTTATACGGGTCGCCGAGTCTACCAAAACATGCTGATTAAATCCGTCTCTCTGGAGAATGATAACAAGACTGAAAATGCCCTCTACCTAACCATTACGATGCGAGCGGTCATCCTAGTGAATACCTCAGTGGTAACCATTAACAATGCCGCTAACCCGGCTTTGAATGCTCCCACTCCCAGTGGGGTGAGTAGTTTATCATCCAGTACTCCGACATATAGCCCATTGCCATGACCCCTTATGAAATCCCCCTTAGCCCCAACCCACAGATATTTAATATCTCTCTGGGGGGAACTGAGTACCAGGTCACGGTTTATTGGTGTGACCCGTCCGACTGCTGGAATATAGACATCTATGACGTGACTGGTACTATTCCTCAATTGACCGCTATTCCCCTAGTGACAGGGTGTGATTTATTGGGTCAATATGGGTACATGAACTGGGGGGGTCAACTAATTGCTCAAACCGATGGGGATGTCTACATTCCCCCGACCATTAACAATCTTGGGTCTACCGGACATCTTTATTTTGTAACTACGCCATGACACCAGACCAATGGGTTAGGAAGGTAGGACTGGTTCTCTATACGGGGGCCAAAGGCTTAGATCTATCTCAAATGAGAATTCGATTCGAGATCCAGGCGGCTGATGTAGAAAGCCCTAACTCAGCGGCTATTCGAGTTTATAACGTCAGTGGAGACACCATTACCTCTGTGGTTACTCGCGGGGAATTCGATCAGGTAGTACTGAATGCCGGATATCAAAATGGGTCCTATGGGGTAATCTTCCAAGGAACCATCAAACAGTTTAGAGTAGGTCGAGAAAATGCCACGGATACCTTTCTAGATATCCTAGCCTCTGATGGGGATATCGGATACAATCAGGGGTTCATAAACACCTCCATAGGGGCCTCGGCCAGTAATGTGGATCGAGTGAACGAGGTCATCAAGAGTATGCCCCAGACTCAGGCTGGATATATGCCCGACTTCGGGGACGCCCAGCATGTTCCTAATCTCCGTGGCAAGGTGATGTTTGGTATGGCCAGGACTCAAATGCGGAATTCAATGAATACAATGAATACCTCTTGGTCAATTCAAAACGGACAGGTTAACATCCTACTTGATCGAGGGTATCTTCCTGGTCAAGCCGTCGAGATTAATCGACTAACGGGGATGGTAGGGATACCAGAACAAACGGATGGCGGGATTAAGGTTAAGTGTTTACTCAATAGTAAACTGAAGATCGGTGGGCTAGTAAAGCTGAACAATAATGATATTACTCAGACTATGTTCAAAGATGCTACCGGGGCTCCCATTTCCTATAATTCCTGGACGGCTTTTCAACACAACACGGCCTTATCAAAAGATGGGACCTATCGAATTTATGTAGCAGAACATGAAGGTGACACACGGGGGAATGCTTGGTATACTGAGCTTGTTTGCCTGGCCATTGATACCTCGGCCCCCATAAACCAAGCTGTGGTAACCGGAACCTAAAATGGACCGTAGAGAAAGATTTGAGAATCTCCAAGAGCTGTTCATAGCGGCCCTGGATGGGCGCCAGAGAGAGTTATGGACGGCCCTCCCCTGTATCATCCAGAGCTTCAATACAACGGCCCTAACGTGCACGGCATTGCCCCAGATACCCGTTCCTGTAGAGGATCCTCAAACGGGGGCCAATAACTGGGTGAATCTCCCCCTATTAATTGATGTTCCTGTTTATTTCCCGAATGGTGGGGGTTATACACTAACCTTCCCCATAGCGAAGGGGGATGAAGCCTTAGTAATATTCGCCTCTCGGTGTATTGACTCTTGGTGGTACTATGGAAGAAACGTGAACCCCACAGAGCTCAGGATGCATGACCTATCGGATGGATTTGCTTTTGTTGGTATCCGGTCGCAGACCCGGCTCTTAACTAATGTCAGCGCTACCTCAACTCAGCTTAGGTCAGAGACGGGTAACACCCTGATCGATTTGAAAGAAACCAGTGGCACGGGAACCGTTACAGTCACCTCAGCCAATGTGGTACTAAATACCACGAACACTACAATAAACTCCTCTGGAACTATCGCCTTAAATGGCAATGTGGCTTCTACAGGAACCTTTACTAACAATGGCCACTCCATTGGAAGTACCCATGAACATAGTGGGGTACAGAGTGGAAGCAATAACAGTGGGCCTCCAACATGATCTACAGAAAACTTGATTCTCGTGGTGATTATACCTTCGGGCAACAGTCTGGGAATTTTTGGGTCAATCAGCCGGAAGCGGTGGCTCAGGCTATCCAGACCCGGCTCGGACTTGTTCAGGGGGAATGGTTCCTTGACCCCACTGTGGGAGTCCCCTATGACACCAAAATCCTGGGGATGGATCGAATGGCCTCTTATGATCAGGCTATCCAGGGGGCAATTCTGGATACGCAGGGAGTCAACGAAATCGTTGATTATGTTAGCGGAGTCAACACAGAGACTCGTCGGGCTTTTGTAGCCTGCACGGTAGATACTGTCTATGGACAAGTTATCCTGTCCAACCTGAATGTCTCGAATATCGGGGACTCAATTGGATATACTTATACCCTTGGAATTTCTTCGGTGACCTAATGACCTACCCTCTTGCGACACTTGGACCGACTATCTCTTCTACGGGTATCTCGGCTCCCCTGTTTAATGACATTTACAATAGCTTAATTGCTACCTTCCAGGGTATCTACGGATCGGACATTTATGTCGACCCTGATTCTCAGGATGGACAGTGGATAGCGGCTATCGCTTCGGCCATTAATGATTGTAACCAGGCTGCCATTTCAGTCTTTCAATCTTTCTCACCCTCTTATTCTCAAGGAACGAATCTATCTTCCCTGGTGAAGATCAATGGAATGCAGAGACTAGCTCCTACTAACTCTCAGGCCGTTGGTAATGTCGGAGGAACAGTCGGAACCGTCATACTTAACGGAGTGGTGGAAGACGTCAATGGGAATATGTGGGGGCTTCCTCCCTCAGTAACCATAGGGATTTCCGGGTCCACCACCGTTACCGTTACGGCCCAGGCCCCTGGATCGATTGCCGCAGGCATTGGACAGATTAACACCATCTATAACCCCCAGTCGGGTTGGCAGACATTTACGAATACTGCTGCGGCCACTGTGGGAAACCCACTTGAAACGGATGGGGCTCTTCGAATTCGCCAAAGTAACTCGACTGCAATACCGGCCCGGTCAATCATTGACGCTATCGCAGCAAACGTAGCCAATGTCCCTGGGGTGGGAAGGTCTTACATATATGAGAATGCCACGGGGGCCACCGATAGTAATGGAGTTCCGGCCCATAGTATTGCCCCCATTGTGGAGGGCGGCTCAGTAACATTGATCGGTCAGGCTATCGCTCTTGAGAAGCCCCCCGGTATTCAGACCTACGGAACCACTCAGTATATCAGTGTGGACCAGGTGGGGCTTCCCACTACTATTAACTTCTTTGAACTAATGGAAGTTCCGATCTATTATGCGGTGACCATTCAGCCATTAAATGGCTATGTATCGACTACGGGAGTCGCCTTGATGAATGCCCTAGCCGCATTCACCGCAGCTCTGGGGATTGGAGAGGATGTTTATGCCTCACAGGCCTCCGCAGTGGCCTCTCTCGGGGGGTCCTTAGGAGCTACCTTCTACATCTCTACCTTCTATTTAGGAACGAGCGCTAGTCCCACAGGAACGGGGAATGTTACCATTGCCTATAACGCTGCAGCTAGCTGTACGGCAGCTAATATCCAATTGTCGGTGGCTTAAATGTCCATAACTAACGTTACGGGCCTCAGTTACCCATATACAAATCTAATCACCTCTGAGCATTCCAATAAGCCTAACTTCACCTCAATGGTCTCTGCTACCTGTCAGCCTTTCGCTGACATGATTGCACTCTACCAGGTGATGAACGGTTTGTATGATGTGGATGTTGCTGTGGGGAGTCAACTGGATGTGGTTGGTCAATGGGTGGGAGTAAGCAGACAATTAGAGGAACCCATTACTGGAGTCTATTTTGCTTTTGATACTCCGGGGTTAGGATTTGATCAGGGGGTTTGGCAAGGACCTACAGACCCCACCTCTGGTCTCGTGAATCTTCCCGATGACCACTATCGTTTGGTAGTCTACGCCAAAATCCTGAATAACCAATGGGACGGTAGTTTACCCCAAGCTTATGAAATAGCGGAGATACTTTTTACTCCCCTGGGGTTCACAGTATTTATTCAAGACCCCGCGAACTTGACCATGCAGATGGGACTTATCGGGCAAACCACTCCTGATGCCCTGATGTTGGCCTTGTTTACTCAAGGGGACCTGAACTTGAGGCCGGCTGGGGTATTGATTACGGATTATTTTTACCAACTAGTTCCTGGGCCATTATTTGCATTTGATTTAAACACACCCAATTTCGCAGGATTCGATAGTGGATCCTGGGCCGGACTTATAGCATAAAGAGGATAATATGACCGCTGTTAATCAGTTTCAACAATTCGCAACAGGTGGATCAGCTAACACCCTGTCCCCCACGGCCTATGCAGCCCTCACTAGTTTGCTACTGAATGGATATCAGACTGGAACAGCCAGCTCTCAACAGATCAATACCACCATTCGTCAATCGGCTTTTGTAGCCGCAATGATAGGTCAATTCATCGTTAATGAGTCTGGGAATAGCGCTAATGATGATAATAATATGTCAGAGTTGGTAGGAAACTTTCTTCTGGCTGTTCAGAACTCCCTAACAACCAATAATAATAACTGGACTGTCGGTCAACGTGGAGCTTTCTTGCCCGTTCAACCTGCGGCCCCTGCCGGAACTTTGACCCTGAATTTTGGGGCTTCTAATAATTTCAGTGTAGGGGCAGGAACCGGAGTAACTAACGCCGTTACGGGAAATTTCGTTCTCGGGACTCCCACAAACGTAGTCCCCGGTCAAAGTGGAATCATTACCTTTTTACAGGATTCCACGGGAGGTCGTACGATTACCAGTAGATCTACGTCTTGGGTAGGAGCCAACGGAGCTCGAGTTAACCTGACAGCTGGAGCGAATGGCCAGGACTCCCTTCTGTACTTTGTGGATTATGATAACCGGATAGTCTTATCCGCCGCAGGGAATATATCATGATCGTTCCTGGATGTCTAAATGCAGGAATACTAGGAAACGGTGGAGCCTTCCCTCTTACCCTCTCCATTAATACTCCCGCTAATGGGAGTACCATTATCAGCAACTCTACCCCTGAGGCCATTTCTGGGGTAGCCACTACCACTGCGGGGGCTATCTCCACTATTCAATGGGAGCTCGACGGTGGTTCTTGGAATAATTTTTCGTTCACTGCTGGAGCCTCGGTTAACTATAGCGGGGGAAATGCCGGTCAAATTGGTGCGGGTTCTCATACCCTTCAGGTGAAGGCGGTGGATAGCTCGGGAAACACCGTAACTGTGGGGTCTACCTACTCCATTAGCTCAGCATCTCCTCCGAGTTATAGCTGGGCTCCTTATGATGCCCCCAATGGAGCAAGTACTTACCTTAGCATTACGGGGTCTACCCCGCTTGCTGCTGTTTCCTATACTCAGACCATTTATAACTCCACTGGTGGGGTTGTTACTAGTGCCCCCCCAGTTACTCTCGGAACCACGGATGGCTCCGGGAATTTCAGCTACACCGGGACAGCCAGTTGGCCTGCTGGAGGTTGGACAGGGACTGCAGTGTTATCTGTGGGAGGAACCCCCGTCTATACCTATAACTATGCCAACTTCGGTCAATATACTCCCACATATAGCTATGGTCCATCCACTGCTCCTACTGGAACCACTATCACCCTGAATATCGCTAGTTCCTGGTGTAGTGCTACCGTTACTGAGACCGCAGTTTTTTACCCATCGGGAAGTATCGTGGGACCTGTTACCCTGGGGACTTCCAGTCCTACAGGTAACTTCTCATTTAGTGGAACATCCAGTTGGGGAACGGATACCTCGTGTTCTACCACTGTATATATGGATGGGGTCTCTATTGGCTCCTTCGGATTTGCCTCTTAAGGAGATAATATGGGTTGGCCCTTTTCAAACGGACAAGTACCTTCAGCAGCCGATTTTAATGCCTTCGCAGCTACTCTAAACTCGATGGTTGTATCGGCCACAAGTGCAATTAATACGCTCATTGCTACCGCCTTAGGATACTCAAATGCGGCCTCTTCATCCGCTACGGCGGCCGCAAACAGCGCAACGACCGCTGCCACCTCAGCAGCTTCTTCGGCCACATCCGCAACAGCAGCGGCTAATAGTGCGACCACTACAGCAGGTTATATCAGCACGGCCACTGCTGCGGCGGTCTCCGCTACTGCAAGTGCAGCTACAGCTACCGCCCAGGCGGGGCTAGCCACCACACAGGCTACAAACGCAGCCACCAGTGCCACTAATGCGGCAATCTCCGCCACCTCAGCTGCCGGTAGTGCTACGGCGGCTGGAGCTGTGGGAATTGGAACTACCCTTAACATATATACCTTTTACGGAGCCTTTAACTAATGTCTACTACTCCCAACTCAGTTATTACCCCCCAAACTCCCAATTTTGGGGCCGGTGGCATCCAGGTCTCAGCCGCTAATACGGCAACGGATGGTACAGGTACGGTCTCTACCATTTATACAGCTGGAGCAAATGGTAGTAAGGTAGACCAGATTTGTATCAAGTTCTCTGGAAATTGCGTTCAATCCGTGCTCCGGGTATTCTGGAATAATGGGTCTTCAAACGGAACTGCTACAAATAATGGTTTCTTCACTGAGATCCAGATCCCTGCAGTGACCAACTTTGCTCAGAATCTGGCTCAGCCAGATATCGTGTGGCCCATTGGCCGCACCCTTCCAGCGGGTTATAAGCTCAACGTTACCCTAGGAACGGCTATTGCCGCATATATTGCGGTCACCGCATCGGGTGGAGATCTATAATGGGTTCCTTTGATCAGAAGGCGGTTATTGGTCCTCCGCAGTGGGATGTGGGGGCCATTCAACAATTCGCTGGTATTCCAATTGCTTCTTCCACCCTCCCTTCTGGACCTCCAAACGGTCTTCCCGCTGTAGTAGCCGGATTTCCTGATCCTTATTGGTTACGGTGTGATGGATCGATTATCAGTCGATTACAGTACCCCAAACTATCCGCAGCCTTCGGGGGGGTCAATGGTGTCGGAACTTTTACTCCCACGTCTAGGTCCTTTTCCGCTGTTCCTAATTCTTCGGCTCTTGCAGTAAATGGCTCAAATATCGTGGCCCCAGGGGTTGCGGGGACTAGCGGAGTTCAATATTCCTCTAATGCAGGGGTGACCTGGGCCACAGCAACAACCCCTTCCTCTTTTGGGGTGGCCACTAATGGCCTTATAAATGCGGGTAGTAGTTTTTTCGCCTTAGGTAGTGCTGCTAATACCGGGGCCTATTCTCCTAGCGCTACAGGATCAGGAACGTGGACCGCGTCTACGGGGATTGCTTTTAGTCCTACCACTTGTGGAACGAATGGGGCGGGAACCATAATCCTACCCACAGGGACTATTTATAATTTATCAACCAATAGTGGGGCATCATTCGCCTCTGCTACGTGTGCTACGGCTGTAACGGGGGCCGCAATAGTTTGGACTGGGTCTCAGTTCATAATGTTCTGTGCCTCATCCGTTACAGGGGTGGGGTATCAAACCTCTCCTACAGGACTTACTAGTACCTGGACGGCGGCCTTTTCAGCCCCCTGGGGAGTACTTCCAATAGCCTCAGCCTGTAGTGATGGAAATGGTAATGTACTAGCTATAGTAAATGGTTCCTCCATTGCTTGGATCTCCAACACTAATGGAACAACCTGGCGCTCTACATTATTACCATCTAATAGCCTAGGGTCTTGTAGTTATACCAATGGTAGGTGGTTTGTTCCATTAGAAAACACGGTAGCCTCAGCTTTCTACTCTGATGGAAGTATAGCTGTTTCCTCGGATCTACAGTCCTGGATTTTTGTTCCTATCTTCTCTCAGCCTTCTGTAGCGGCAAATACAGCTGTTCCCACTCAAGTTGGGTATTCAGGAGGAAATTATATTTCAATTAGTCAACTAGCATCAGGGACACTGACAACAATTGTTGAGAATACCTCTCAGATGTATCTACCTATATCTCGACGGTCATCCATGATATCCAATATTCAAACTAATTCGATAGCTAATTACCAAGAATGGATCCGGGCTGCTTGATATTTTCATTTACTATTCTTCATAACTCCTTTATAGTTAACTCTCCAATCTCTTTTAGCTGAGCATATAATGAATCGATTCCTAGTTATGTCAGCCGCGCCGGCTCCACCTATCCCATGCCCAGCCTATGCGTTCTATCGGTTTCTCACGCAAGCAGAGCGCATTGCTATTCGTGCACTGTCGGCAACCGATGTTAATGTCTACGACTTCATGTACACGCTGCAACTGACGATTTCAAACCTTGGCAATGTGGATATGGCCGACCCGGAAATGATCGCAGCAATGGCGTATCTGCAAACGGTTCCGTCCGGTGCGCCGATATTCTCGGCGACGCGCGCGGCGGCAATCATCGCTTTCGTTCAAAACTACACTTAGGAAGACACCATGCTCAGCTTCAAGCAACTGCACTTATTCCTGATTACTCTGTTGATCGCAGTGTGCACCTGCAATGACTCTTGTGCCTACGAAGTTAAAGTGGACTTGGGCCTCACGCAATTCACACCCGCACCGTGCGGAAACTGGAGGCAATGCAATGCTGACACGCCGTACACGATGCAGCTTACCTCACTATCTGGTGCCATCGGGGTCTTCACTTCTCCCGATAGTTGGCAGCTCGGTGTCGGTGTCGGATACGGGGGTGTTGTCAAGGTCAAAGCAACAATACATGATGTTGACAACTGCACCACAGGGTGTGGACCACTATCGCAAACGAGCGGCCAGGGGTCGGATTGGTTCGCATACATTGAGACACGCAAGAATTTCGGAAAGGCGTTCGTCGGTATCGATGTGGATTTCTCCCGGCAGAGCTGGACAGATTGCAACTCGGACTGGTATGGAGGACCGAATTACTCCGTTGGTCCAATTGCATTCTGTGATCAGCACCAAGCGAAGATTATTCCTGGCCTTGGACTGACTGCCGGCTATGACTTCGGGCCAATGGCCGCATTGATTCGGCTAATCCCGACCGCTGCAACCAATTCACAATATGACCCAGTATCGAAACAGATGACGTGGTACCGACCCCTCGACTCTAGCAAATTGGGCTACGGAGTTTTCATCGGCTTTGAAAAATCGTTCTGAGGGAATCATGCCAGTTACCGATACTCACGAAGAACGAAACACGTTTCAGGTAGATGTGAATTTACCTGGGCACGATCCGCGCGTAACCTCGCCACTTTTCCGCAAATCTCGTCTGCACTTGCTGGAGCGCGATGGTGGCCGCTGCTATATCTGCAATTGCACAGAAGAGGAAACGGGGCATCCAATCGAGGCGCACCACTATCCTATCGAACGCAGTTTCGCGGAAATGGTCGACTGGTCTCCCGGTTCGCAGATTCGCAAAGACTTCCCAAATTTCGGGTGGGGCAGCTTCGACGAATCTAATCCATATACCTTTGTTGACGACATGAACGTTAACGGGCGATTGCTCTGCAAGGCGCATCACATCGGCAAGGACGAGGGGGTGCATGATCTTCCAGAGCCGGTATGGCTGGCGCAGCGGTACGGCAAAGAGGGATACAAATTTTCCTCTATAGAAATCATTCACCACGATCAGGAGTAGTGCATGAACGCCTTGGACCAGACGCACGGCGAGCGCCGGAAAAACCCTCGTTCAACCATGTCAACTGATCAATTTCAGGAATTTACCATGCAGAGTTTAGAGGAGGGTAAGAAGCAGTTTTCGGCTATTGATTCCCGCCTCGATACGATGGCCGGACACATGGAAACAATGTCCAGGGCGATGGTTGAAAACACCGAATTGACCAAGCAAACTGCCGAACTGGCCCAGAAAACAGCCAACGACACCGCTGGCCTGGTTAGGCTGGCCAAGTTCAGCGAAGCAACAGCGGAAGTCGTCACGACTGGTACTCGCGGTGCCAGCAAGGTGTCGAAACTATTAATCCCCATTTTGATCGTCGGGGCCATTATAACCGCCCTCTGGCACGGCGAGACGCTGCGTTGGAAGGACATCCTAGAGGTAATCGCAAAATGACCCCACAAGCATTCATCGCACTATTGCTGCCTGCTGCAGAGCAGGCGCAAAAAGATACAGGCATTCCGGCCAGCTTCACCATCGCGCAAGCCGCTGTGGAAAGCGCATGGGGGAAAAGCGGGCAATGTCTGCAAGATTTCAATTACTTTGGAATTAAAGCGCAGCCAGGCGATGGCTGGCACGGCGAGACACAGATGTGGCCAACGCGTGAAGTACTGCACAACATCCCTGAAATCGAAAATTGCGCGTTCCGCAAATACCCGAACCTGACAGCCGGATTGGAGGACCACGCGGCCTTCCTGACCGGAAATGAACGCTATGCGCCAGCTTTCCTGCATAAGGATGATTCTTGCGCATTTGCTGAAGCCGTGGCCGCCGCTGGCTATGCAACCGATCCGCATTATGCGGAAACCATTTGCTCGATTATTAACGGGCACAACCTCAAGCAGTACGACATATCACCCACCTGAAAGGCAACATCATGACACGCACCGTAATCGTCACTGTAGCAACTCAAAACAACCCAGCGTATCCATCTGCTACGGCATTCGGCGGACTGATCGTTACCCTGACCAACGAGACCGCAGGCACCCCCGCAATCACTCCACAAACCGTTCCTCCACAGCCTGAAGGGACTCCCTATGCAACGACGTTTGCTGGGGTTCCCGCTGGCACCTACGTTGCCACTGCGCAGATGGTTGATGTAAATGGTGCAGCCGTAGGCGTCCCATTCGCATCGTCGCCTACCGTAATAACCGATTTGCCGACCGCCTCGTTTGACGTGCCGGTATCGATCAGCATCGCGGCGCAGTAATGAAGAGGGCGCGCAAATGGGCCTCCAGATGGCGCGCCTGGTGGCGCCATTGTAGGGGGCTGCATTCATACGATGTGCCCGTTGCCGTTCATTTTCACATCAAGAGGTAATTCATGAACAAGACGTCAAGTACCAATACGCTCGCGGCGACCTCTGCAATGACGGCAGTCGGCGCGACGGTTGAATGGATCGCGAATTCCAAATATCAATTGGGGATGCCTCCGCAAGTTGTCCTGTTTGTGGCCGCGATAGTGGTGAGTAGCGGCCATTTCCTGGTCAACGTATTCAACGCATTCATCGGCACGGACGATCCTAAATTCGCCGCAGCCCTGAAATCTGAGTCGGTGACCTTGCCAACCACGGTGACAACAGAATGAAATATCACTACACAGTTTATCTGCCACTGCTCGCAGTCATTCTTGCGCTCGCATGGGTGCTTTCAGGTTGCGCGAACATGACGCCTGGCGAACAGAACGCGCTCGATGACCTGGGAGCGGTCGCCGAAGGCGTGGCAATTGTCGGTGCAGTCGTTCTTGATGCCGACGAACCGCCAATCGATCATCAAGACGAGCATCGGCAATGGTGCCACGAGCACGCCGACCATCAACATTGCAAATAGGGGTTCTATCGTGAAAAAAGCTATTCGTTTTGCCGTTGTATCCGCCGCTATGGTCGCCCTCGAAGCATTGGGAGGCTGTGCGAGTCAGTTGCAAGCCATGAGCGCTGCGAACACGTCCGCTGTGGTCAGCGTGCGGGCCGCTGCCGACCTTGCCTCAAAAGTCGCCGCCGAGCAATTCTGCACCATGTCGGTCGACACGCTGGCGCGCAATACGCAATACGTCAAAGGCGTCCAGGCGCTTTGTTGGTCTGGCACCGTGACGACTCCGAGCGCTGCCGCCGATCAGATGGCATCTCAAATATCGGCGCCGTCTGGAGTGAATACCACAGTGATTCAGGCTCCGGTAGTCACGCCAGTGCCCGTGGCCACTCCTGTTGCGGTTCCTGTGGTCGCACCAGCGGCTACGGCCAAAGCGGCAACCGTCAAGAAAGCATCAGTCCCGAAAGCGTTGGCGCCGGCTCCGGTCATCGTTCCCGTCGCAGCTCCGGTAGCCGTGGTGCCAGCGCCCGTTGTGCCGCCGACCGTACCGACACAAAGCCTTCTTTCGGCGCCGGTCATCCCGAAATGACCCCTTACCAAGCGGTGTTATGGGCCGCTGTTGCCTACGATCCCATCAAGCCTAACGTCTTCAAGCAGGTACTCCGGATCGGCGACTGGATCGTCGGGTACGGCATCGACCGTGACGGCAACCCAGTATTCGCGATCGCAGGATCTGAGCGGCCGGAAGACTTTGCCGCCGATGTCGAGTTTCTACCAGTCGACGGCGCTCAGCTCGGCATGGTGCACGCTGGGTTCTACCGAGACGCGCTGAGCGTGTTCGCCGCGCTGCGGCCGCTGATGGTCGGCAAGTTCGCCATCACCGGACACAGCCTCGGCGCATCGCGCGCGGCTATCCTCGCCGGGCTGTGCGCGGTCAACGGCGTCCCGGTCGCCAGCCTGTTTATGTTCGAGCCCGCCCGCCCCGGCTTTGCTGAGCTAGGAAAGATCGTGCGTGCGCATGTGCCGACTATCATCGGTACTTGCAATGCTCGCGACTTCGTGCCGGATCTGCCACCGGGAATTCCTTTCCCATATCGGCATGTCATTGACCTGGTCGATCTGGATAATCCGGCCGATAGCCTTGATCCCGCAATGGATCATATGCTGGATGTGGTCATTCCCGCCGTGCTGAAGCGGTGGCCGGAACCGGCGTGATCACACCAAAAGTAGGGATGCGTTGCCTTTACCATCCTCACCCCGGCGACAAACTCCTCGGGAATGATGGGATTCAACCTCTGGCCGCAACGATTGCTTACGTCCATAACCCGCGCAAGGTCAATCTTGGGGTGCTCGACTCAGATGGTAATGCACACACCGCATGCAAGGTTCAATTGCTGCAAGGTGATGATAAGCCAACAGGCTCAACGTGGGCATTTTGGCCTACTTGTGGCAAATGCGGTTCTTTACCCCAAGAAGATCCGTTTTAAAATACCATTCGGTACAGGTTTTCTTGAGCTGTTCAGCACTAAGTGGGTTATGGATTTGAATGGCGGGAGCCGTCTCTAGTTTAAAGATCGCTGTCTGTAGCTTATGGATCAATTCTTGCTGAGAAGCTGAATAGGCCGATAACGTGATTAAGGCCAAGAATTGAAGGACTATGATTAGTTTCATAAGGCTCCCATTAATTGAGTTACAAAATCACCCCAGGAGTTCTTGGGGGATTTTACAAATATAATTATGGCCAGTTGGTCTAGCTCTTCAGGCGAAACCCCAAGCTCTAACTGACTTCCCGCCCCCCAGGGATGGACATAGACCACCTTTCCCCAGGTCGATAAGACCATCGAATACCCCCCCGCCTTATCCCAATCTTCTAGCCAGTCCAATTGTCCCGGTCGAAATTTAGCTCGGATTACCCGAACCCCATCCAGCTCTTTGAGCTCTGCAGCAATGGGGCGCCCAAAAGAAACCCCGAGAATATCGGGGACTCCTGGAGTGAAACGATCAGAGATTTTTTGAAATTTACCCCAAGCCGCTAGTTCCGGCCTGAGGTGTTTCCAGAGAGCTGACTCTTTCACGCGGCTTTCTTGGCGTCCTTCGCCGGTGCAGCAGCTTTGGGTTCCGGCGCCGCGAGCAGCTTGCGAACGGCAGCAAGATCCTTGGAATTGTCCTTGAATACCCAGCCGGAGCCTTCAGGTTTGGCGATTTCCGAATTGCGCAACTTGCGGCGGATAGCGACGGTCGTGGTGTCGAATTCTGTGGCCAGAGCCTCGAGACCGACATAACCTTCCGGTACAGCACGAGGTCCACCCTTTGGACCAGCGGCTTTCTTCGGTTCTTTCTTGGCTTCCGGTTTCGTAGACGAGGCCGGGGCTTTTGCAGCAGGAGCCGGGGCCTTAGTGGGTTCTTTCTTGAGCGTTGCCATGATATTGTCCTCTGATGTGTGGTTGTCGAAATATTCCTCAGCCAGGGATTGGGTTTGGAATGAGTCCATTCTATCTGAATTAAAGCGATTTGTAAATGATCCGGTATACATTTCTTTCCCTCTCAGACTCGTTGTCGGGTAATACAAATTAGATCTTAATCCTAACCTCAGTTAAAGTAAATGGAGCTTTTCCATAATATTTGTAACAGTGTCTTGGTTTCGATCTAAGGACTCCAATATTCCCTCATCAATCGTCCCTTCAGCCTTCAACCTAAGGAAGAATACCCTTCCCCCGGTTCTCGCGATAATCCGTGCTCGTGCCTGTTCGTAAGCCATGTGGTCGGATGTGGAATAGAAGATGGCCGTATCAGCTCGGCTGAGGTCCACAGAGATACCTCCGGCCCTGATCTGGACTACTGAGGTGCTCACTAGACCCGACTGGAAATCGGCGATGGCCTGTGGTCGATTCTTCATACCCCCCACAATGGAATTGGTAGTTCTCCCCATCTTCTTTACAAGTTCTAGGATAGCCGAGATCTCGTAGCGAAACTTAGCGAGAATGACCAGGGGTTCGTCCACAGGATACTGGTCTAGGAGGTCGGCTAATGCCATTATCCGGTCATTCCCTAGGGGTACATTAGTCGCCTGGTCTTCGTCTGGCCTAAGAACCGGAAGGAAACCTCCTGTGATCTGCTGAAGTCTAAGGATCTGTGTGAGAACGATGGCTGCACTGACCCGGTGTCCCTCGACCATAGTCCTCAGCTCATCCTCCATTTCTCGGTAATGCCGCAGGGCCGGATTCGTCAAGGTAAAACTGAAGTCCTGAGTATGTTCTTCGGGGAATCCCCCCGCCTGAGCTCGAGTCAAATAGAAAGCCCTGGTGTGGATAAGCCTGTGGAGTTCGTCTAGGTTTTTCCAGGAGGTAGGCATATGCCCCCCGAATCCCCATTTATCAGCATAGACGTCTAGGAACCCCTGAGATTGGTCCTTTGACTTGTGGCTACGCTTCCATTTTGTACCAAGGATTGATGGGTCAAGGAACTTATACTGACTGAAGCAATCATAGGGCTTCGACATAAAGGTGCCAGTAAGGATCGTCCTGAATTCGGACTTCAGGCCCAGAGTGTGGGCTACCTTAGACTGGGTTGTGGTACGGTTCTTGATTCGCTGGGATTCATCGATGCTAGTCTTCTTGGCTCGAAACTTATACAGGACTTTCCTAATCCTTCCCAGAGCCTCGAAGTTCATAATCAAGATTGATAATTTCCCTGGAGTGGCCTGCCACCCTTTCACAATCGCCCGTCGCTCCCTCATCCGACCCAGGATCAATTCTAGCTCATACGGGACATCAAGACTGTTAATGATCTCTTGTTTCCACACATCCATCGCGATGACCGGACAAATGATCAACCATTTATCCAGACCCTCGTTTTTGAATAGGTACCCGGAGACCGCTATATCCACACGGGTCTTGCCCAAGCGTGGATCCATTAACAAGGCGATTACCCCGTCTTGAGCAATCGCCTGGTTTGCAGCTTGTCGTTGATATCCCCGAAGTCGGGTCTTAATACCGAATTTTTCTTGGTATCGTTCAGTCAGGTTGTAGGCCACGTAGCATTGTCCTTATTTCTTCAACGTCAGATGGTAACTCCCAGCTCCATCTGCTTCCCGGCTTTTGGACCCCATTGGCCCTGAGCAGCTTACGGGCCTCTGTGGGTTCCACAGATAATTCAATGCAGATATCCGCCAACCCGCAGGCTGTGCCGGCTTCCAGCTTGGTTTCAGACGGTTTCAGGCCTAGGATATTCCTAAGCTCCCGATCTGCGAGAGCCGACCGGGACAACGTGGACTCATGAAGGGACTTAACCGCTTTCATGAAGTCGTAACGGTAAGGCTCCAGTAAGTACCCGATATAGGCCTTATCGGACTCTCCGTCACTGTGAGTATAGACCCTAAATCCGTCGTCTTCCTTGGTCACGTTAATGACCTCGATAGATCCAGACTCGATAGTGAGGAATTGCCCCCTCCCCCCGACCTCGCGGATCAGGAGATAGGAATGGGTACGGGCTCTTACGAAGACCCTGGGACTGAAGTCAATCACCAGGATCTTCGGTGTATCAAAATTGATAATCATTTCTTGACTCGGTCGAACACGTTGCGAGCGGTGAGCCAGTCGATGCCGGCAGCTTCGCAGGATTGACGGAACTCCCCCCGAGTGACTGAAGGGTATTCTTCCAGAACCGATTGCAAAACCCAGGAGGTCTTGAGATCGTTCTGAGCAGAAACTTCCAACATCGTTTGGAGGGAGACGAGGACTTCAGGGTTGATTTTCGAGATATTCATGATTCGGTTCCTTTAGGTTAGGTACTACGGGGTTGATGTGATAAGTATAAGCCTAACCTAGGAGGAAGTAAATGGTCTTGATGAAAGAAAATTGTAACAGACCTTAAAAAAGCCTTCCTGGGTTAGAGGAAGGCCTTGGGGTTTAAAGATCAGGCCAGGGTGACATCATCCTCGGCCAGTTCCCATTCATCTTCTCCGACGAGGACTGTGACTTCTCCATCGGCCATCGCTGTAACCTTGCCGGCTAAAGTATTGCCGTCATCATCATCGAAGGTTACGTCAGACCCGACTCCCAAAACCGCAGCCTTCTTGACTTTCTTTTTCGATTTGACTTCGGGCTCAGGCTCCGGTTCTGGGGCCGGTTTGGCCTTCGGCCCTTTCTTCACTGGTTCCGGTTTGGCCTCTTCTTCCTCTTCGGCCTTCAGGAACTCGGCGACATGAGCCTTGGTCTTACCTTCGTACTTCTCGTGGACGATTGCGGCCATACAGGTGTTTCCGATCAGGTCCGCTGGGTCGAGGTCCATCGGTCCTTGTGGAACTTCGTACCCGAGGGCTTCAAGCAGGGCACGAAGATTGAAGAGGGCCTGGGGCTGCAGGGAGCAGTTGTGCCACACCTTCTTGCCTTTGAATTCCCCGTCTTCGACTGCGAACGTAAAAGACAGATAGTCGGCTCCAGAGTTGTCCGAAGTCTTCAGTTCAACATCGGTCACCTCCAAGGAGTGGTCGCCTTCCGGGATCAAGCCGGATGCTTCGGTGTCGCTGAAGTCGACATTGACAGAGAGTTTCTTGCCGGGTTTTTTGCTGGTTGCCATATTCAATTACCTTTCTTAAGGATTTTCTTTGTTACTTTGGTTTCAGCCTTGGGGGCTGGTCTGGGGAATTCACCCTTCATGATTTGAGTGAGTGATTCAAAACTGGGGTTATCCAAAACGTCTGGAACATAACTTCCTTTCGGTTGTCGAACCTTCGTACTGTAGAAAGCGTGAGGCCCTAACCGCATACTGTAAATGACTGTTCTCTCGATTTTTCCTCCTCCAAGTTTTTTGATTGATTCACGAATAAAGGTGTTGCCTGTCAACTTCACTGCAGCGGTGAGGATGCTGGCCACAGAGGGCATGATCCGAGGCCCGACTGTGGGAGTCAATTCCCCATCCTCTCCCTCATCCCCCTCTGTGGTCCGGTCATGGGCACAGAATACTACGTGGATCCCCAGGTCGACTAAGTCCCGGTAGTTAATGATCCAGGTTTTCAGGTATCCGGCAGCCGTTCCCCATTGCCGTTTGGTAACCAAGGAGCCGGCTTCCTTGCCGTCATCCTCCATCGCCTTCTCTACTGCCAGGTCTTGGAGTTGGGAAACCGCATCGATGATAACGGTTTTGTAGGGAGAGGATCCACTGGCGACATACCAATATACCTGCTCGAGCTCATCCCATTCCGTGACCAGAAGAGAGTCAAGGCCTTTTACATCCGTGACCGAGTCGGTTCCTTTTTCCCGGATGTCCAAGTGCAAAGCAGGCCCTGGGAACGAGCAGGCCACCGTAGTCTTACCTGTTCCTGCCCGACCGTAGAATAAAGCCGCTATGGTCAGTCCTTGGTTCGCTACGGGCTTGATTCGCTCCATGATCTTCGAGTACTTCGTCGTTCCTTTACTCGTCGCCGGTGTCTGGTTCGTCATCAGTTTCTTCTTCAACATTTACTTCTCCCTTGATTTGGTAATCGGCCTTGCGTATGAAATCAGAGTCCAAGCCACGAAGCTCGGCATGACACAGGTTATAGTATCCACACCAGCTGCAATCGCGGTTTTGATTCCTGACTGTGGAGGTAGGAGCGAAGAGTCGGATCTCCTTAGCAGTCGTGACCAGGTCTTCCACAACAGTATCTACCATGGCTCGGTTGGGGTTTGGGAGATAAATCCTTCGCAGGAACTTCTCCTCCCGGCCCTTCAAGGTCTGGGCGAACTCTTCGTACTCTGGGCGGTGTTCAGGACCGAGGACTTTGTCTACGGTGTCCATGTATACTTCATAGGTAGTGTCGATTTTCTTGGCCATCGACAGTCCCCCAGCTTTCAACTGCTCAGGCCGAGTTGGGGCTTTCTTCCTGACGTAGTCCCAGATTACCCCATCCGGTCTCGGATACCCGAGTTGTGGAAGCATTTCGACGTACAGAACGAGCTGGGTGTCCCCGAATCGGTTGGATTCATCCGGGATGGACTTGCACGACTTATGGTCGAGAACCCAGTTCCGGCCCTCCTGGTCTTGGGGGAAGGCATCGACATATCCGATGAATTGGGTGTAATTGTCCACATAATACTTGACGGGGATTTCAGTCTTCAGACCCCAACGTCTCATTGGGTAGATCAGGCCGTCATTCTCGTATTTCTTGAGGTAGGATTCCATGATCCCCTCAAGAACGGTAGGGAGATCACCGAGTTCTGCTTTCTCTTCGTTGAAGAGCTTATTAAAGTCCTTCTTGAATTGATCCATAGGAATCTGAGGATCTCGGCCTTCGTGGTATTCTTCGATCACAGCATGGATTGCCGTACCGATGACGAGGGGAAGGGCCTTCTTGCGTTTCTCGAGTTTCTGGATGTATTTGTAGTGAAAGGCCTTTTTGCACCTTTTCCAGAGTTTCGCTTTCGAGAAGCTAATCGTTTGAACAGGATCCCATTCGATCCTGAGGACCTTCGGATCAGTTATCCGGGTCATTATATTTCTCCAATGGAAGAAGGGTCTCAAGAAAGTCCCCAACAATGGCCTCTTTAATGACTCCTTCCTGTACCACATAAGACCCCTTCACTCCTCGTGTTTTTAGACAGGATTGAATCCACTCAGAAGGTCCTTCATATACCAAAACCCGAATCAGTCTTTGTTTCATTTTATTCCTCCAGCAGAATAAACATTATATCCTAAACAGGGATCAATCCTTGTTGATCTTACTCTAAATGTTTCCACGTTACTTTTCTCTTTATCCTACTTACCGACTTTTTGGTTATCCCATATTCCTTTCCTATTACTGAGTAAATTCTCTCATCCAATCGAATGGATCTAACCTGTTCATCGGTTAATTTAGCTTTTCCTCTCCGCAAATTTTGTATTAACTTATGCTCCTTGGCATGGCAACTTCTGCAAAGAGTTTCTATATTTGATCCCGAATTATTGGACCTATCACGATCCCCATGGTGGCCCACTAAGTTCTTAATACTTCCGCATCTTTCGCATTCAGCTCTTTTAAAGTCTAAGTATCTTCTGGGGGCATCTGGCTTATGGCTATGATGAGAAGGCCCGAATCCCTGGGCATTACCGCTGCCCACTCCTGGGTCTTTTATTTTTCCGGTTTTAACTCTCCAGTCATAGACTCTCTTACTCTGAATGGTTCTTTTACATCCCTTACTACAGTACTTAGAACATGATCTGGTAGGTTGGTAAATAGCCCCACATACTATGCAGACTTTGGATTTTAAAAGGACCACTTTTTTCCTTCCCCCCATCTCCCAATTTCGATATCGGCCACCAGAGGAATGCTAAAGTCGATTTTGAAATCTTTGAATAATGGCGGGTTTTCCATGATAGATTTTATCTGTGGAAGGGCTTCATTAAGGTACTCATTTTTAATTTCAAAAAGTATGCTGTCGTGCACTTCCGCTTTTATCTTTACTAAACCCCTCGGTAAAGTATTGTGGATTTGTACCATAGCCATAGCCTTGAGATCGCCCGAAGCGAATCCCTGTATGCCGGAATTGATAGCTTGACGTTCTGCTTCGGCTCTAACCCCTGGGTCACTGGAGTTGATCCCCGGCAGGTGTCGGATACGACCAGCTAAATTTTCTACCTGACCGTATAGTTGAACAGTTCGCTTCATGCGCAAGTGCCACTTTGGAAGGGCGCTATATGTTTCAAAAAAACGTTTGCGATGAGACTCTGCCTCTTTATCCGTTACATCGACACCGTAGTTATCCCGAGCATAGATTTTAAATTTCTTCCACCCCATGGAAAAAACATAGCCAAAGTTCACAGCTTTCGCCATCTTCCGTTCTTCTTTGGTGAGTTTATCTTGGGGCTTTCCCAGTATGCCAGAGGCTGTGGTTGAGTGAATATCACCGCCTGTTTGAAATACCATTTTCATTCTACTATCATTACTAACGTGGGCTACCATTCTTAATTCAATCTGAGAATAGTCGGCCACTACGAAAGTCCAGCCCTCCGGTGCGGTGATAATGGACCGGATTAAAGCATCACGAGGAACTTGATGTAACCGTGATGCAAATCGGCCCGTAGTGGTTCCATGGATCTTCGTAGATAGGTATAACCGAGAATCATAAATAAACTTTTCATCACTTTGAATCAGGGTTCGCTCACCCGTTTTCTTGTTTACTTTAGTACTAAGTCCTTGCCATCCTAGAAGGTATGTGGATAGATTCTTTTCGATCCCTCGATATTCCATCAGGAGTTTAGCAACAGGATGTTCTAATCGAAGAAGTGTACTCTCAGCTGTGGAAGAATCTCCACCTGGTGTTCGTTCTAGGACCGGCATCCCTAGTTCTTCAAAGAACAGTTTCCCGATCTGCTTAGGAGAATTCCAATTGATCTTGGCCACTGCATTAAGTTTTTCTTGAATGGCTAAACTTTGAACAGTAAGTTTTTCTTGGACCTGAAGAAGACGTTCCATATCCACATAGAGGCCTTCCATCTCTATATCTTCAAACATCCTGGCCACGGGTATCGTGAGCTTATAAAAAAGCCTACGCAGACCCGGTTGTTTCAACAGCTTAGCTCGAAAGATATGACGAAGTCGGAGAGTGTAATAAACGTCATAGCAGGAATATTTGTAGAACTTCTGCAGATCCCCTAACCCCAGCTTGGTATTCAAGTCGATGTCCCAGTTCGGGGCATCCAGATACTCCATCGCCATCGAATCGAGACCATGTGGTGAATTCTCGTCGAGTAAGTGATGAGCGAGCATCGTATCGAATCCATTCCTGAACCACATGCCATACTCCTTACGCAGATTCAGGTTGTCGAATTTGCCGTTTTGGAAAGTTAGCTCCTTGCCCTCAGACGCCTGGATTAGCTCCTCGAGAAAGATTCGTTGGAACTTCTTCGACCAGGGGGAGTCACGAACCATGAACGGGATAGCAAAGTTCCTACCGCTCTCCAGCCCAATCTGTAGGGAGTTGATCTCGAAGTCCTCAGCGTTTCTATCCAACCCTGTGGTCTCCATATCGATGGCGGCCACAGGAGAAGCTCGGAATTCTTCAATGAACGAGTTCCATTGTCCCATCGTCCTGATTACTTCCCAATGGATCTCAGTGACTCCGACCTTCTCACCGCGCATCAGTTTCCCGAGTCGCTCGATGTCCTGGCGAAGGGGGCCTAGCTTAGTCGGGTCACGAAGAGCGATGGCCGGATGGAATGTGGGATAGAGCTTGAACCCCTCATCGAACTCGATGACGTTCCCGTGAAGCTCAGTAATCTTACCTTTGTGGAGAGCCTTCAGCGCTCCGGCCCCGAGAGTCAAGATCCACTGTGGTTGATGCTGTTCGATCTCTTTGATCAAGTAATCCTTGCAGGCTTTCAGCTCCGCACTCGATGGACTCTCCCCTTCAGAAGGGAGACACTTGGCGGCATGGGTAACGAATGGCTCCGGGATGCCGGCCTCTTCCAGTAGCTTCAGGAACATTTTGCCGGCAGGGCCGCTGATAAAGGGGCCTCCCCGATCTGCTTGGATTCCGGGGGCCTCCAGTACTACCATGAGCGGGGAGCTAGACCCCTTACCCATTAAACAAACCGTCTCCGCTGACTCCCACAGAGGGCACTGCTGACAGTTCGAGTTTCTGATTTTACGTTTGACTACCATGTCGATTTATCCGAGGCATCTCTGTGGACTAGATTAGGTTCCCATTGTCTCACCAAAACTTTAGCAGACCGAAGCAAGTCAACTCCTTCGGTTTTTCGATATGGGATTTGATAGACCACTTCGATTATACCCGAATTTATGATCAATTTCGAGCACTCTTCGCAAGGTGAGTTGGTACAGTACAGCGAGGACCTGCCCAGAGCTAGTCCATGACGAGCAGCGAAAGATATGGCCCCCGCTTCTGCGTGAACGGTACGGGTGCAGGGATGACCCGGCCCACAATTAGTGTGGTTACAGTGCGGGAGCCCGGACGGGGATCCATTATAACCCGAGCTTATTATTCTTCCTTCTCTGGCGACGAGCGCGCCTACGTTCAGGCGAAGACAAGTCGACCGTTTGCTCACCGTCCATGCCATCTCCATCAACATTTGATCTCGACTTATTCTTTCCATTTTCTTCTCCAAAATCAATTCGGATCGGTTGTCGCATCCAAACACTACATAGAGAGATTAATTTACAGAGCTCGTGTCTCTCCTGAACTGTAATCCCCGATAATTCAGACCCCGCCTCTTCAAACGACATTCTCCGGGATCGAACTTCATAATACTGCTGAAGTTGTTTAAGGACTCGGATCGTCACGGGGTTCTTGACTCGGGTGATTAGCTCGAAGTCGTTGAACAGGACATGTGATCTACCCCGGAATATCACGAGTCGCTTTCAATGCGTCAATCTCTTTTTGCACCTCTGTGGCCAGAGGATGTTCCATAAACTGATAGCCAGAAGAGAGATGTATCTTCGCCTGCTTAGAGAGTAGTGCTGCCATTTTCAATTCATACTCAGGATCGACTCCTTGTAGCCATTTCATATACTGTTGACCGATAATTCCCCCCTTCCCTTGGTTTAATTGTTCTGCGGAACACCTCGTTATTTTTTCATGGGATACCCAACAGTTACCAAACTGGACTCCCTGTGAACCAACTTTTACTATCCGGTCAGCGTTAGCCATTTTGTTTTCCTAGTAAGATATAGTCGTTCCTGAAACAATGAAGTGAGGTGATATACATGGTATATAACCCCGGTTTAATTTCGGCCCAAATAGCCGAACGTTTAGCGCACTCCTCAAGAACCCACAGGAGGAGCCGAACAGTGAGATAGATATCATCCCTGAAGTGACGAACCATATCACAGCTACGGAGCCAATAGGAGATGTGCAGGTGTCCGTGACGCATAATGAAATGATACCCCAGTGAGCACGGAACTCTTCCACCGTTCACCGCTCCAGTGTCCTCTGGAAAGAAGACGGGAAGATATGCCTGTCGAGTAAAAGGACCCTTCACCAGCTGCTCGATGACATCATTGAGGTCTCCTATTCGATAGCCTCCCCGAATCGTAGCAACATTCTGTATCTCACATTCTCCAAGATCACCTGGGACAACCTCAGAGGCGGGGACATTACCCGCGTGCTTAGGCCAGTATCTCTCCATATAGTTGTGGTTAAACCTTCCTTTCTCATCACGGAAGGTGTCAGCTGATTTAGCGTAAGGCCAATTAGCCCATTCCTTACCGGGGTTCAGTGGATACCCACAGACACGTTCCTGGAAATGATCATCGGCCCAAGGGAGATTAGGTTTCACGTCCTCTTGAAGTGTCTCGAGATTCGGATGACTGATGGGAACTTGGAAGGTATAGTTCAAAAGTTCATGTGTGGCCATCTCGGGCTTCTGGCTGATGTCTAATCCCTGCCAGGTTCCCGTATGAACCAAGTTAGACGTAGTCAACATCGAACGTCTAGCGGCCCTAGTGGCCATATCAAAACTTACAAACTGCTTCATTTCCATTCCTTTGGTTTTAGGTTTGCGGGTAAATATAGAGGGTGAGAAGGTTGTCCACTTTTATTAACCTTCAGACAGTGAATCTTCGGTATGAAAGCCCTTACCATTTGGTCTCGTTCAAGGTGTGTCCCGTAATCACCCCAAGCCCCTATGATAATAGCCGCTTTCTGTCCGAGATCCAAAAGGTATCGGTTATTTAAATCACCGATAGGGGCCTGATGACTCAACATATCTTTTGGATTAGTGGCCCGAAGCGCAAAGAGATTAGTCATACAGAGTTTCCCATATCCCCAATCTCGAGCGAACCTCACACATCGTCTGATCGTGGGATCATCTTTAGTCTCGTCGGCTGTGCTTGGATTGAGTCCGATAAACATTACATAATCCTGATTGCGGATTCCGGTATCCCGCCAGAGCGTATAACGATATTTCCTACACTTCGATAAGATAGCTTCGGGAGTCATTCTACCTCCCATACTATTGGAAAAGAACAGCCATCTTTCATTAGAATCTCGTACAGTTCGGGAGACACTCTTAACTCCAACTGAGCCGAATGAACCGCATTTGACCCATTAACACTTGGCCAAGGAAGTTTTGCAATAAGCGTTACTGAGTGCGGTCCACCCTTCCGAAAAGATCCGGCAACCGGGGTCAATTCAAGGTATTGTAGACATTGGGTCATTCTTCTCCCTTTCTTCTTTTGAGTTCTTCTCTATCCAGTTTCCATTCCCTTGAGATTTGATCAATCTCACTTTCGGTTAGACAGATATGAGGCTCTCCGTAACCATGGTCTCTCCCATTTCGACTATTAATCACCAATTGAGCCAAGGTTTCTGGTGTATATCATTCATCGTCTCCTTCATCCTCTTCAATTATATCAGGCCGGAGTCCCACATAAAACGGTTTGAGAGAATCCAGTTTCTTTTTAGATACATGAGCCTTGGCATACCCGATCATTCGTATCGTCATCTTGTACCCATAGTTGTGGGTATCGAGAAGATAGGGATATGAGGCTCGGGCATAAGTCTTTACAAATTTAGGATCGACCTTTTTAAGGTGAGAATAGAACTTTCCGATATCGGGCTCGTATCGAAGAAAAACAGGCTGATAGAGGGCCGACATAAAGGCGTTAGCGAATTTGAATCTAACCACCTGTAGGGTAACACCTAGCTGCTCTAATAAAGGCGGTAGCATGCGTGCCAGGAATACCAGGTCAGCCAGAAACTTCATGGATACCTCTGTGGATCGGTAGTGCATATCCACGTAGCCCTTTTCTTTGCAGACGGTTATCGTCATGTTCTGCATGCAGAAACCTGAACTTCTTGAATCCTTATCCCCCGCCTGCATGCGGATTGAAGCGCTGGCGTGATTACTTCCTTTTCGACTGAGAAGTTTCTCGAGGGCCTTATCCACAGACTCTTGGTTCCAATAGTTCCGCTTGAGCTGATTAAACTTCGCAGTTGCCGAATAACCAAGGTCTTCGAAAGTCAAATCAGTGTGGAAATCTCCGCCGGGGATTTCGAACTGAAGGTCTCCCACAATCTTACGGATGCCACTATAGGCCAGTGCTTCCTTCTCGGCCATAATCCAGTGAAGCTGTCGCCAGGCTTCAATCATTGTGGACTTCCCAGGCGACATAAAGGAAAAAGGCCATAACGAGCCAGATCATTTCGCCCCCAGCCACGGTGAGAAGTCGGGGCCAACCCAGCCATCTGGTTTGATCACGTCGAGGGAGTTGTTGCGTTTGGAGGCTGCAGCGTTCGGGGTGCGGACTTTGCTGATGTTAGCTCGCTGTACTTCGGACCACAGAGCCTGCCACGGGAGTCCCATCAGGGCCGCAGTCCCCAGAGCCACATAGACCAGGTCTACGAGTCCGTCTGCTACTCCGTGTAAGTCATCACCCTGGTAGGCTTCATCGATCTCGTTGAGCTCCTCCTGTAGGAAGTCGATTCGGTACTGCATCGTGAGCAAGTCCAAGAGAGTCGGCTCGGGGGCCATCGGAACTTCGAACTTCTCATGGAAGTCCCTGACGTCCTGGTAATTAGTAGCCGGGAACCTGTTACTGGTTACGGGATGAACAATGACCGCCTCTGGAAAATAGTCCTTGAGGATCGAAGAGAAGTCGGACCATTTGTCCGAAGGGATGTTATTAACTACTAGAGAGTGTGTGTCCATCAGTGTAGCGCTCCAGATAAGTGAGATAAAACCATGGATGAAAGTTTGTGGTAATCGTGTTTTTCGTAATCGTACTTGCAGACCTGTAGCGATGCCCCCACGATTTCCATCTGGGCATCGTAAGCCTTAATTAGTTCTTTAGCCATCTTTATTACCCCGTTCATCTGTGGCTCTTTCCAAGTACAGATGGTCTTAATCGAAGGCCGGCAATAGATAACAAGGGGGTTCGCTCGGGCCGTGTAATCATACAGCTGAATGAACTCTTCAGGTATGTGCCAAGTCGCTTTACGAATGACCTTTCCATAGACCGCTTCGGATATGGGAGACCATCGGTCATGGATGGTTGAGTACACTGAAGCCAACCCAACGAAGTTGTAGGTGTCTCGGTCAAGGTCGGAGAATGACTGGGGCTTCCCCCGATTATTTATATAGCAGAGACCAAGGTCAGAGGCTAACTGTCTGGCTAATGTGGACTTTCCTGAGTTATCAACGCCTTCAACGATTACCATACATAACCCTCCTTATTTACCGTTTATTATAATATAACTGAGGCTCCAACCCTTGAGATCTTTACTAAAAATACTGGCACGGGTATATAATAACAGTTCCCAATAGAGAAAATCATAACATGGATTCCGTTGAGTTCTTACTTTCTGTTTGGAAGATTCAATGTCAACCGGGTGAATACGTAGCCCTGTCCACTAAGGGGTCTTCCTGGCAAGATTATTTATTTAAATACGATGAAACTCTCAAAGAAAAACTCGAAGATTGGATTGAGACAAATCGTCATAGAGACCAGTATTTCTGTCCTCTACCATTCTCCGGCCCCAAACGATCTAAAGCTCTCGTAGCTCGTAGCTCATTCCTGTGGTCGGATATCGATGACGGAGATTACACGAAATGTGACCCCTCTGTTCTCTGGGAAAGTTCTCCCGGTCGATTCGCTGGACTGTGGAAACTCCCTCATTCCCTGACCCCACAGGAGGCAGAGGATGGGTCCAAGAATATGGCCTATTATATTGGGGCCGATAAGGGGGGATACGACCTTACACAAGTTCTTCGTATCCCTGGAACCCTCAATTATAAATACGCCTCGAAACCAGAGGTCAAACTGATCCATTTCAATAACAAAATCCTTAAGACCATCCCGCAACGTCCCATCGACCGATGGAGGAAAACGATCCCCAGAAAGCTGATGACCCTGATTGAGGGGAAAGCTGAGGTCGGAAAGCGAAGCGAAGTTTTGTGGTCACTCTGGCATGAACTCCTCGATCTAAAGATTCCGGCTAAGGATGTGGAGGCTATTCTTCGAGCATCCGACTGGAATAAGTACCGTGGCCGAAATGATGAGGATGAGCGATTCGAATCCGAGATGGAGAAGATCATCGGGGATCGAAAAGAAAAAGGGTCGACTACGAAGATGGAAGAAACTATTCTTCGAGTAACCGGGTATTCAGAACTGATGGGACAGATTCCATCTAGCCCAGGATGGTTAATCGAGCATTGGTGGCAGCGAGGATCGCACGGTATTATGGCGGGACAGCCGAAGTCATTCAAGTCCACTATCGCTATGGATATGTTCTTCAGCATCGCAGCAGACAAACCTTTCCTTGAAAACTTCAAGGTCCATTACGGTGGCCCAGTCCTGATCGTACAGAACGAAAATGCCGACCACATTATGCAGGATCGTTGGAAGAAAATAGCCACCTCCAAAGGGGAGATCGGGAACTGCAGAAACCATCGGGGAAAACTAAGTATTGAATGGGGGAGGGAAATCCCCATTTTTATGATTAACCAAACTGGGTTCACTCTGGATGAGCCCTCGAATCTCGTAGCGCTTGAGGAACTCATACAACGGATACGTCCTGTGGCCATACAGCTTGATCCTCTTTATCTGATGTTCTCCGGAGATGTTAATAGCGCTCAGGAGCTAAACCCGATCCTTACCTGGTGCCTGTATATCAAACAGACCTATAACTGTGCTGTCATGCTTATCCATCACTACGGGAAAGGTAATGCTGATGGGAAAAGGTCTGGCCAACGAATGCTGGGGTCTACTACGCTACACGGCTGGGTCGAATCGGCCACTTATGTGGAGGTCCAAGAACCAATAGGGAAGACTGCCGTTATTACGATGGATCGAGAGTTCCGGGGGGCCGGCATGTACGAGAAAGTGGATCTTCACTTGACTCAGGGGGACTTCGGGGATTACTCATATAGTGCCAAGTTGGTCGAACATTCCGGGACTGACGAAGAGGCTGCCAATGAGATCCTAGAAGCTTTAAGAGGGAAAGATTTAATGAGTAAGACCTCCATAGCAAAAGCAGCCGGTATGTCCCGACGACACGTGGATAAGGTTATAGCTAAACTAATGGAAGACGGAGAGTTAATACAGAAGGGCGAACGCTACGGGGTGAAGCAATGAAGTACGGAGCAGACCCTTTAAAACAGCTGATGGCCCGAGAGAATCACCGAGATGTAAAGGCGCATATCAAAGACGATCAGCTGATTGTTACTATATTTCTTCCTGTGGAAAAAGTATTCGAGATTCTAGAAGAGCTAGAAGAGGCCCGAAGCTTAGCTGATAAACTTCGGGTAATCGCTGACCGCCTTTAAATCCCCATACGATGGACTAGAACCCCTGGCCGGGGATGTACGATAGTCCCCCCGGTGGCCGCTTTCCTGATATCCAATTTCAGCTTCGCGGCCATCGACATAATCTCTTCTTCTGTTTTCTCCAGTCGATCCATGAGTCCTCCCATGGACTCATTCGTGTAATACTTCCGAAGTTTCCAGATCTCCTGTGTGGTCCAGTCCTGCATGAAAAACCCCTGTAAATAAAGTTCTATTATACAGGGGTCGGAGTAAGTTGTAAACTCAGAGGGAGTTGATGGCCTCCTTAGTTTTGTCCCGAGCTCCGTCAATATCTAATTCTTGGATATCAATCCCTTGGCCAACTAATTGGCCATGAAGCAGAACAAGAACCCCGAAGAATTGCATCACTTGCTTAGGAGTATACTCTTCCATGAGTCCATTTCCTTTCGGTCGTTATTTTGGACCCAGACATACAGGGCCAGGAGGATTATCACTGCAGCTATTGATACTGTTCTCTTCATCCCGTTTCCTTTGTGCTAAAATACGGTACGCATAGAAAATGATTTTCTCGGCGTCATATACCCCCTGCGAATCCGCTCCTGGTTTAACTAGCCCCAGCGTGCGGGCCGCACAGGAGCGCCATATCGCTTTGAATGCGCAGCCCTCGGCGAACGTCATGCCCAGCGCTTCGATAATATCCCCGCACTCGACGGTGTAAGGAGCACGGTGCTGCGGGATTTCCACATAAACCGTATAATAATCAACGCTTCCCCCGGTTGGCCTAGACATGAAGAGCCCCCAAATAAGCCGCTGCTTGCTTCGCCTGGAAGATCGCATCTTCCAAGGCATTATGCGCCAGTGGATTGATAAAGGTCTGTACTGCTCGGGTTCCGACCAGGGCCTTGAGCGTTCGGTAACAACGAACCTTTCCATGCCTCCAGGGAACTGGAAGCCCCTCGACCGTACTGTAAGCATGCTCCAGAATTGGAATATCGAAGGATGCTCCATTACTCCAGACACACTCATCGAAGCTACGAGTAACCCAAAGAGCGAATCGATCCAGGGTCTGAGATAAGTAGTCCCTCCCTCGTAGTTCCTTCTGGGCCTCCGAAGACTGCTCGAGCCAGAATCGAAGAGTCGAAGCGCTGATGTGCCGGCCATCTCGGATCTGGTCATCCATCATCAGTTGGTGGTGAAAGGTGTTCGGATCAATCTCCCCAGTTGAAGGATCGAATCGACAGGCCCCAATAGAAGCGATTACCGCATCAGGCCTGGTAGAGAGTGTTTCGAGGTCAATCATTATATCCATAGTTCCCCCTGTATAAAACAGATAAGGTGCCGTACTACGGCATCGAGTATATGGTTGAAAAGCTGACCTGACGGTGCATGCTTCGGATTCTTCTCGATGGCGGCTAACACGTAAAGCACCTTATCTGTGGACCCTCCGAAGAAGGCCAACCGGGTTTTAAGCCAGTAATTTCATATAACCCCCATTGAGAGTTAAGAGGAAAGGTACCTAAATCTAAGTGCAGAATTATTTTACCACAGACTCAGGGAAGTTGTCCATGTGGTCTTAATTTATTTAGGGTTCCGAATACCCATAAGGGAGTGTAACCTTCTTTGGTCCATTCTACTAGGCATACCTGACCGTTGGCGAAAGAGGAGATAGCATACAGGACCTCATATTCCTCGAGGCCCTTGGTAATATTCGGAAGTATTTGGTCGAGGGTAGGGATAGATTTGGTGGGATCTCCCACTCTAAGGAGATCATGTGGGGACATCAGCTTATATAAAGGTGAGTCACCTGGAGGAAGATTCATTTCTCGCCTTTCTGCTGCGCGATGGCGGCATCGATTGCTTCGAGCGCAGAAGCATGCGGAACGAGATTAAATGCTGCATCGTAATAATATTCATACACGACCGGGATGCAGCCACTCCTGGCGTGCCGATAAGGAATTGATTTATATTCGTCTTGCAGAAATCCGCCAAGTGTCATTTTTCTGTTCAAATTAAAGGCGAGGCCGTTTTTCTTCATAAACGCGGCTTCAAATAACTGGCGCTCCTGTTCCTCGTCCAGCGGTTGCGGGGAAGGGTGAAAATAAAACAGTTCTTCCTCGCCCAAAAGGCGCTGCTCTCTGAAAAGACCA
>Ga0302196_10000216_pt1 | contig 57981 bp, 72 predicted proteins | sample II_Bog_N1_3_FD_198794 | JGI IMG/M metagenome (GOLD analysis project Ga0302196, IMG submission 198794) | Peat permafrost microbial communities from Stordalen Mire near Abisko, Sweden - II_Bog_N1_3 | ecosystem: Environmental > Terrestrial > Soil > Wetlands > Peat | place: Sweden: Abisko... | reverse complement strand
CGGACGGTCGGGGTTAGCCCGGCGGCGCCGTAACCCCTCAACCGGCCCTTTGGGCCACCGTCTCCCAATGGGAGAGGGAGTGACCCCGCGTGACGCGCACGCCGTGCGCGTCACGCGGTCAGGCGCGGCCTAGCCCTCGACGAGGGACAGGACGTTGGCCTTGGCGGCGGTGATCGGCGCCTGTTCGTTGCGGTAGCCGTTCGCCGTGACCTGGAAGGTCTGGGTCGTGGTCGGCGAGATGACGATGTTGAGGTAGCGTTTCCGCTGCCGCGTGTCGGTGTTGAACTTGTAGTTGTTCTGGCCCGAGGTCTTGCCGATGCCGACCACGAAATCGACGTTGGTCGCCGTGGCGGAGCCGCCGCGGAAACCGACGCAGTCGGCGAAGGTGGAGGCGACCGTGGTGTCGCTTTCCTGCATTTTCAGCACCGACGGCGAGCCGGCCTGGGTCGAGGCGGACTGGGTGGTCGCCGAGATGTCGATGGTGACGTAGTCCAGGCCCAGAGTGTCGATGTTGGACGAGGTGTAGGTGCCCGCATTGGTCGCGGAGCCGGCGCTTTGGGTCGCGTCCAGCAGCAGTTTAGCCTGAGGAAGCATGGGAAGGGTCCTTTCTTGCGCTACCGCGCGCCTGGGGCGCGCAAGTTGAGCGCGGATGGGGTTGGAAAAGGAGGGCGAACCAGGGGCCCAAGCCCTCAAGCAGCGAAGCGATAGGGCTTGGGACAGAGACTCCTTACGGGCTTTTCGCGGCGACCAGCGGACCGGCGGCGGTCGTCGAGCCGAGGTCGTGGTTGTTGATGTCGAAGCGCTCGGTGCCCAGCAGGCCGATCTGGTCGTTCTCGAAGTAGCGGTGATCGGACCGACGGATGGTCACGCCGCGGCGCTCGCCCATGGCCGAGGACTTGGCCAGGTCGCCGAAGTAGAACATCGGAAGGCCCGAGCCGGGGGTGACGATCGGCAGCTGTTGACTGATCACGACCGGGAAGCCGAGCAGGCGCGGCGTCAGCGGATCGGCCAGGGTGAGGGTGGTGTTGCCGCCGGCCTTGGCCAGGACGGTGCCGACAGCGGAATAGAACATCTGCTGGCTCATGTACCACTTGGCGCTCTTGATCGCGTATTGCGGCAGCACGCCCATGACGCCGGTGAAGTCGGCCACCGTCAGCGAGGTCAGCGATGCCGAGGAGGTCTGGTACTGGCCAGCGGTATGAGTACCGTCGCCGAACAGGGTGCTCAGCCCGCGAATGCCGCCGTAGGACGATGTGCCGTCCCCACTGAAGCCGGAGGCGTCCTCCTTGGCCGCGAAGGCGTAGGCGATTTCTCCCACCAGCCAGTCGGCGATCGAGACGACCGCATCCTCGGCGATTTCGTTGGACATCCGGGTCAGGGCGCCCAGCTTCTTGGCGGTCAGGTTGATGGCGTCCCACTGGGCCTGGGACTCGGTCGTCGCCTGGTTTTCACCAGTGAAGTAGGCGGTCAGGCCACCGACGCGGCGGGGCCAGTTCAGGGTGTCGCTGCCCATCGGGATGACGGTGCATTCCTTGCGGAACACGCCGAATTCTTCGCGAAGCACGATGATGTTGGCGAGCAGCTCTTCCGGAACCAGGAAGCCACCGGCGCTATCGACGCCTTCGCCCTGAGCCTTGGTCAGCGGCACGCCGCGCGATTTGCACCAGTCGATCGCCTCGGCGTTGCCGAAGATCGTCGCCTTGAACCACATGCCGGCGGTGTAGGCCTGGTCGACGGCGCGGACGGTCTGGCCGCCGATCTCGCGGTCCTTGAAGTTCTTCAAGGAGCCGTACAGCTTGTGGGCGCTGGCGGGCGCCGAGGGGGTCAGCCGGTCCTGGCCCGCCACCGGGGTGGCGAGGCTGGCGGCGACCTTTTCGGCCTCCTCGACGCGGCCGAGCTGCAGCTGCAGATCGGCGATCTTCTCCTTCAGGGCGTCATAGACGTCCTGCTTGAACCCATCGGCTTCGGACTTGCCGGCCATGGACTCCAGTTCGTCCGCGGCCTTGCTCAGCTGCTGCCGCAGTTCGTGCTTCTTCGCCATAATCTAGGCTCCATCTGAGGGAATGGCGCGCTTCACAGCGGGCCGGTTCGCCTTGCCCAAGGGCGTGTTGGGGGCAGAGCGACGCGCGGGGCGGCGCTCTGATCTTGGTTGTCGGGACCTGAGTTGCACTACCGCGCGAACGCGGACCGCACCGCTTGAGCGCGTCAGTCGTTGCTCGGCAGCGAGGCCTTGAGCTCGCGGGCTTCTTTCAGCCGGCGCTGCTCGGGGGTCATGTCGTCGGGAATGACCGTGGCTTCCGGCTCGGCGGGGAGGCTGTCGGACGGCGCCGGTTCGTCGGGGGGCATTTCCTCGTCGTCGGCGAGGATGGACTTGATGCACTCTGCCGCGGCGGCGTGGCTGTCCATCGCCTGCTGGTGCAGGTCCAGGGCCTTCACCAGCGTTTCCTTCGTCGCCGCCGAAATGCGACGGCCGGCCTTGGCGCGGAGCGCGGCTTTGGCGGCGGGGCTCATCCGCGCCTCATAGTGGTCGAGAACGGTGCGCACGCTGGTCTTGACGCCGTCGGGAATGTCCGTATCCGGCAGCCGCGAGGCGGCGGCGCGCAGGCCGCCAGCGTCAGCCTTTAGCACGTCGCCGTGCAGATGGGCGAAGGGCAGCTTGTAGGACCCGCGCAGCTTCGGCGCGGATGCGTCGTAGGCCAGGAAACCCTTGCGGGCGATGGCCGGGTCGAAATCAGCGCCCCCGGCATGCTCAAAGATCGACGCGGCGGCGGCAGGACCATCCCAGCTGTCGCCGGACTCATCCAGCGGCAGATCCGTGGCCGCGGCGCACTTCCAGTCCGCAGCGTCGTCGCCCGCGGCGCGGAGCACGAAGCGGTCGTCGATGACCAGGGCCTCGGTTGGGTCCTGAAGCCAGCGCTTCAGTCCATCGCGGGCCCGTTCGGCCGCTTCCGCGCTGATAGTCCCCTTGGCCTGCAGATAATAGCGCGTCGGCGCCGTTCCCTTGGCCTGGGTGCGAAGGGCTTCCAGATCCTTGCGGGGCAGGAACACGGTATCGCCGTTGTCCAGCACCTTTTCCGCCCATTCCACCAGCGGCCAGGTGTCGACGCCCAGGCTGCGCGCCTCGCCAAGGGCGTTGGGGTTGCAGGGCACCGGGCAGACCGAGATTTCCAGCAGGGTCTGTTTCTTGAAGTCGATGCCGTAGGGGCGGTTCTTGTCGGCGCTGAAGGCCCATTCCTTCGGCAGGAAGCCGACGGAGACGGCGTTCATGAACTTGCCCTTCAGCAGCCGGTAGATGGTGTCGGCGAAGGGGTAGATGTCGGCGCTGGCGAATTCGATGTCGCCGACCAGCTTGTCGCCTTCCACGGCCACGTAGGGGCTCCGGCCGATCGGCGGCTCCCAGCTCATGTGGCTGAACAGCGCGACCGGGTTGCGCTTGAAGAGGCTGGTGTCCCAGCCCTTGGGATCGATGCTGTCGTCGGAGTGGTCGACAGTGGCGTCGCTGAAGACGAAGCGCATGGTGCGGGCGTCTTCAGCGCCCTGCTGCTGGGGTTCAGTCGTGGAGAACCGGAACACGGTCCCATCCGGACGTTGGCCATCCTTGGCCGCGGCGCGGAAGTCGTCCGTGGAGAGGAGCTTCATGGGCATGGCGACCCTTATCCTTACGTTGCGCTACCGCGCGCCAGAGGCGCGCTGCTTGAGCGCGTTTTACGTTGCGCTACCGCGCGCACGGCGTGCGCGGCGTGCGCGGCGCCTAAGCGCGGTTAGGGCGCGACCAGGACGGCGAGGCTGCCGTTGTTGGTGTTGTCGCCCATGTCGTGGATGACGGCGTCGAAACGCTCGGTGGCGAGGATCGCGAGCTGGTCCTCGATCATATAGCGGTCCTCGCTGCGGGCGATGGTCAGGCCGCGGCGCTGGCCGAGGACGGCGGCGGCGTACATGTCGCCGAAAGCCATCATCGGCAGCCCGGAAGTCACCGTGGCGGAGAGCGGGAGCGCCTGGGTCAACACGACCGGGAAGCCGTTGAAATAGGGGGTGGCGATGTTGTCGAGCGGACCGGTGTAAAGGTAGCCGCCGGCATTCGCGAGACGGATCACGGTCTGGGCGAAGGCCGTGACACTCATGAACCAGGCCGCGCGGGGGATGGCCGAGGCGCGGACGCCTTCCACGAGCCTGGCCATGTCGCCGGCCTGCAGGGAGCCGAACGCGTCCGCGCTCGCCGCCTGCCGGGCTTGGCCGTGAGCGCCGTCGTTGGCGATCGTTCCGATGCCCTTCATGCCGCCATACGCCGAGGTGCCGTCGCCGCTGAAGGCGCATTGATCCTCTTTCACGGCCAACGCCCAAGCCAGTTCGTTGGCGACGTAGTCGACCATGTCGACGATCGAGTCCTCGGCCAGCTCGTTCGAAAGGCGCACCAGGGCGCCAAGCTTCTTCGCGGTGAGCTTGACCTCGTCCATATTGGTGTTGGTGTTCGCCGCGGGGCTGTTTTCGGCGAAGAAGAAGGCCTGGGCCGCGCCGATGCGGCGCGGGAAAGACGACGAGTCCGAGCCCATCGGCCACTTACAGGCGCGCCGCCGGAAGGCGCCGTAGCTGTCGCGCAAGTCGAGGATGGCGTTTTCGAGCGCCTCGGGGACCAGGAAGCCGCCGCCGGAGCCAATGCCTTCGGACGCGGCCTTGACGATCGCCACGCCCTTCTTGTCGCACCAGTCGCGCGAGGCCTTACGGCCGTAGACCGTGGCCAACAGCCATTTGCCGGCACGCTCGTAGCGCGCCTCGACATCCGGACCGAAGCCTGGAAATGCTCGCCTCATTGGGAATTTCCTCGCATTGGGCGGGACTCAGTCGTCGGGTGCGGTGTCGGGATCGAGCGGGCCAGCGCCGGGATCACCCAGACCGCCCGGCGCGGGTTGGCCGGTGATATCGCTGCCCGGGCCCGTCTCGGCGCCGGCGGGCTCGAACCCGAGCGGCGCCATGTTGGTCGGCTGGTAGAGCTTGTCGCCGTCCGGATCGTCCGGCAGGCCCTCGGCGCGGCGCGCCTCGTTCGGCTTGAGGAACATGCCGGTGATGCCGGCGCGGTAGGCCTGGTAGCGGGTCATCAGCGACGCGCGGATCAGGCCGGCGACGTCGAACTCGACGAACACGCCGTCCGCCGCCAGGTCGAAGGTCTGCGACAGCTTGGCTTCCCAGCGGCCGAGGTCACTGGAAACGACGTCGTTGGCGTATTCCTGGTTCATCTCGGGGATCGACGAACCCGCGCCGCGCTCGACGATGCCCAGCTTGTGCATCGGCATGCGGTAGAGGCGGGCGATTTCCTGGACCTGGAAGCCGCGGGCGGCGATCAGCTCGGCCTCGGCGGCCGTCATGCCGATCGGGACCCACTTCAGGCCCTGTTCCAGCACCGCCGTGTCGCCGGCGTTGCGCAGACCCTGCTTGCGGGTCTTCCAGTCCTGGGACAGGCGCTCAGCGGCGTCCTTGGTCAGCTTCTGGTCGGTCGTCAGCACCCCGCCGAGGTTTGTGCTGTTGGCGGAGAGGCGACCCGACAGCTCCTGTTGCGACAGCGCCAGGCCGATCGCTTCGCGGGCGAGACCGATGCGCGAGGCGCCGTAGAGCGAGGTGTCGAGCGCCATCCAGCGCAGGTGAAAGATGTCCTCCGACGGGATCATCATCGGCATGGACGCCAGCACGGCGGTCTCATGCAGCCCGCGCCGCGCGACCTGGTAGAAGACCTGGCCGCCGGGCGCTTCGTAGATCCACACCCGGTCGGGATTGATCGGCACCAGCGCCGTCGGCCGGCCGCGACCGTCGCGCAGGATCACCGCATAAGCATTCCCGCGCAGCAGGATGGAGACCTGCATCTGCTCGACGAATTCGAAGCGGCTCTGGTAGTCGTTCGGCTGCTGGAGCAGGCGCTCAATCGGATGGTCGGCGACAATCCGGCGGCCGCCGTTCGGCAACGACGCGTAGACGTGGACCGGAAGCTTGGCGACGTCCTCCGCGCGGATGGAAACGCAGGCCTGGACCGTCGAGACCTGCAGCGAGCTCAGCTGGGTGACCGACATGCCGCCCGAGCTGGACGACCGGGGACCATATTCCGCCCACCAGTCGTCGATCGACATGGCGCTCTTGCCGCGGATCGCGCTGATGACGCTCGACCAGTAACCCATCGCGCGCGACCTCTTAGACAAAAAGAAGGCCGTGCTCCTCGTAGGCGGAACGGACCGCTTCGGGGTTGGTGGCCATGATGGTCACGGCGTTGAACAGGGCCATCGCGGGGTCGATCTTGGCGTCGCCGGCGTTCTGCTTGGTCGCGCGGATCGCCGTGGCGGTCGGCTCGATTTTCAAATTGCCGATGCACCAGTCCATCAGCGCCTGGTCGGCGTGGCGGAGCGTGCCGTTGGTCAGCTTCCGCTCGGCGGTTTTCAGCGCGTTCATCATGGCGTAGCCCTGGGCGGCGCCAATGACGTAGTCGCGACCGGTTTCCTTGTTTTCCTCGACGATGCCGACCTCGGCCAGGGCGTCGATCAGCTCGCCGAGCCCGGCGGGGTCAACCGCGACGCAACAGAGGATGCCGGCGTCGCGGATCTGGACAATCAGGTCGATAATCTCGGCCAGGTCGATGTTTTCGATGACACCGTCGAGTTCGTCGAGATCGGTGGACAGTTCGCCGCCAACTTCAGGCGCGCCCTGGAAGGTCAGCTCGCCGGCCCGTTCAAAATCCTCAAGAAGGCTGGCGATGGTCTGGCGCCGCGACAGCACGATCCGGTGCGCCCAGGCGTGCGACCAGGATAGCCAGCGCTTGACGCGTTTCTTTGTCCCAAGGCCTATCGCTTCGCCGCTTGAAACGTCCGGCGCCGCGCCAGCGGGGGCATCGGCAGCGATCTCGACCTCGATCGACTCGCGGCCGAGGACGGTCATGCCGTAGAGGTCGTCGCGGCCGCCGCCGTCCAGGCCGACCACGACCACTTCGCAGCGATCGAGGATGTCGGCCAGGGTGAGCCGCACCTTGGTGCGCTTCCAGAAATCGGCGCCGACCCAGTTGTCCGACCGGGCGCCCATGCCCGGCTCCACGTTCAGATGCTTGGCGAAGAAGCCCACCAGGGACTTGGAGCCTTCGCGCTGGGCCTTGGCGTATTCGTCGAGCAGGAATTCCTTGTCGACCGACAGGCCGAGGTTGGGGTTGGTGACGTAGAAGTTCTCGGGCTTCTTGTAGGCGCCCGATTTGATCATGTCCTCCGGGAATTCGTAGAGGACGCCGAGGGAGCGTGGGGCGATCAGCTTGCCGTCGCGGATGTCGCGGAACCGGCGTAGCCAGTCGAGGAAGACGCCCGCCGGCGGGTCGTCGCTCTGGGTTGAGAGGGCGATCACGAAGCCTTCGGGGCGGCTGGCCAAGCCGCCGGTCGCTTCGCGGAGCATGTTGCGGGCGTTCGCGCGCCTTCCGAACAGCCACAACTCATCGATCAGGACGAATGAGGCCTTCTTGCCTGAGACGGTCTCGGAATCGGCGGCGACAACCTGGAGGGTCGCCTCGGTGATGCGGTGGGTGATCGTCCGGGTGTGGTCCTGGACCCGTAGAAGGTTCCGCAACTCCGGGTCCTCGGCGATCATATCCTTTGCCGGGCCGAAGCTGTTGTTCGCGACCTCTTTCGTCGGCGCCAGGATCAGCAGCTCGGCCGAGTGGCGCCAGTTGCGGATCAGGGCCGTCAGCATGATGCCGGCGGCGATGGTCGATTTGGAATTCTTCTTGCTGATCAGCAGGAAGAACTCGCGGATCAGGCGCCGCGCCGCCGTGGCGTCGTAGGCGCCGAAAATGGCGGCGACGAACTCGAAGACGAAGTCCTCGCAGGCGTCGCCGAAGGAGGGCTTGCCCGGCGCATCGACGATCTTCAGCGACTTGAAGACGTTGAGCGCGGCGGCGGCCTCGTCCGGAAAGATCGGCGGCGGGATCAGCGACTGCCGGGCGACGATCCGCTCGCGCCAGTCGAGGCAGGCGGTCGAGTGGGTTTGCATCAGCGGCCTCAAGCAGCGAAGCGACGGGCCGGAGGTTAGTTGAACAGCTTGGGCGCTTCAGGCGGCGCGAACTTGCCGCCGGCGGCGACCACGTTCTCGGCCTCTTCCTGGCGCGCTTCCTTCTTGCCCATCCTGATCGCCGCCGGCGCGCGCGGTGCGTTTTGCTCTCGCGCCTTCAGGGCCGCCGAGGCGCCCTGTTTGTCGATCTCCGCCTTGTAGGCCTTGATCGCTGAGACGTTCCCCTTGCGCGCCGCGTGGGCCAGCAACTCGATCGCCTCGGCCTTGCGCAGGGTCGGCCCCTCGGTCAGCTCCGATCCAAAATATTTCACCAGCGTGGGGACACTGATCCGAAGGACGACCGCAATCTCCTCCTGGCTCATATTCCCCGCGCGTAAATCCCTAACCCTTTCATAGACTTCCTCGGCGAACACCAGCTTACGTCGGCCCCGCTTGCTCGGAAGGTCCCGCAGCGGCAGCCCGAACAAGTCTTTCGGCTCGGAAATTTCGGTCATGTCGAAAAAATCTGCGCGTGCGATCCATCGCGGTTGGCGGCGCGGGATGAGGTTGGAGCTATACCCCCTAGGGGGATAGCGATGGGCCATCCTTAGAGGAGGGCCATCAGCGCCTTGCGGCGCGGGCGACGGCGGTCTTGGCGGTGTGGTGGGAGCCGCAGAGGCACTGGCCATTCATGGGGTCGAAGGGCGCGCCGCCATCGCGGCGTTCGATGATGTGGTCGGCGAACATGCGGGCGCCGGGTTCGCGCTTCCAGCAGCGTTTGCCGTTGTCGATCGCTTCACAGCGGCGACCGCCGCGGGCGATCACCGCCTCGCGCCACTCGGCATATTCAGCCGTCGAGAAGATGTCGTCGGCGACCTTGGGTGGCGTGGCGACGCGGCGGCTATTGAACGTGCCGAGGCTGGACCGGAAGGTCGAGAGTTTCGCCATCGGTGAACCACAGCTTCGCACTTGAGACCCGGCGTCTTGCCCGGTATCTCGGGGATCGGCCTGCCCGCTGGGCACGTATTCCGAGAGCGCATTCGCTCGCAGCCGGTCGTCCCGCCGCATCAGCGGCATTGACCGCAGAGAAGCGGACGATTCGCCCAACGCCGCAAGACGCCATGTAAGATCGTTCAGCTCGCCGCCTTCAACTGGCTGACCGGCAGCACGACGCCGCGCCCGTGCGGGCCTTCCATGATCACATGCACCCGCTCGCCCTTGGGCGTGGCGACAACCTTGGCGAAGAAGCCGATCCAGGTCCCGGATGTCACCTTCGCGCGGTCACCCTTCTTCGGTCGGTAGATGGGTTTGGCGCAGCGCGTCTCGTCGAACGCGCCCTCAAGATCGCCGAGTTGGAGATCCAGGATCATCCGGAACGGCATCGGCAGTGGCCGCGTGACGCCATCGTCGCAAGCATAGCCGAGGAAGCCGTGCACCTCGTCCACGTCAAGCACCTGGCGCTGGTCGCCCAGGTCGATCAGCACGAACAGATAACCGCAGATCAGCGGCCTCACCACCTTGCACCGGCCGAGCGTTCCGCGACGATTGCCCCACCGCACGTCGATTGGCATGAACACCGAAACCCCAGCCTGCTGGAGCTTGTTCGCGGCGATGAACTGCCGCTGCGGATTGCAGCGAACCGCGAACCAGCCGCTCGCCGCCGCCTGTCGCCGCCTGATCGCCGTCACTGCCGCCCCCGTCATCGTCCGTCCCCCAGGTTTGCTGGCGATAGTGTTGATTCAGGATCGCGCACGGTGATCGCCAGCTTCGGCCACACCGGATTGTTGTTCAGCGTACGCAACTTCGCCGCCGCGAAGGTCGACCACGCCGTGATCGTCCGACTGGCCTGGTCCCAGGCCGATCGGTCGAGGTAGGACCGGGCGAACTCCTCGCCCTGCATGGTCACGACGGTTTTGCGGATGGTTTCGTCGGCAAAGGTCGCCAGCTCAGGCAGCCCCCAACGTTCAGCGCGCGTCGCGCCGAGCCAGTTTTCCCACCGATCTTCGGCCAGCCAGCGTTCCATCGGCCGGCAGTGTCGGCGCTTCACCTCGCCGCTTTCGGTCAGGTAGCGCCGACAAGCCTTGGCCAGCGCCGGTTCGCCGCCTTCACACCGCAAAGCCGCCTTCTGCCAGGCCGGCCACGCCAACGGTTTCGCCACCCGATCCGGATCGGTCTTGCCCCACAGATCGGCGATCTCATTGAAAGCCGCGCGTTCGCCCCCGGGCGCATCTGCACGCACGCCCGGTGAGGGTTCTATGAGGGTTATTGGGGGTTCATCTATATAACCACCCGCCAAATTGGCGGGTGGTGAGGCTGTTTTTGGCGGGTGGTGAGCGCCATTTTTGGCGGGTGGAGAGTCGGTTTCACCACCCGCCATATTGGCGGGTGGACAGGCCGTTTCGCCATCATCCTCCGCCATCTCCACCACGGCCGCGCCGCCCTGCCGCGAAGCCTTCAACGCGGCCCGATCCTCCTCATGCCGATGCAGCCGATATCGCCGATCCTTCATGCGACCACGCCCGTCCCGCTCGGCGGTGCGGGTGATCCAGCCCTCGGCGACCAACCACGACAGATGCCGCTCCAACGTCCGCATCGGCAGCGAAGTGAATTCGCAGAGCCGCTCGTTCGACGGAAAACAGGTCCAGTCCTCGCCTGCGTGATCGGTCGCGTGGTCCGCCAGGGCGACCAGCACGAACTTGGCCCCGCTGGAGTCCAGCGGCTGCCCGAACGCCCAAGTCAGCGCCGCGTTGCTCATGCCGCCTCACCCTTGGTCCCAGGACCTTGGGCGAGGTAGCGCTCCACCAGCCGTTCGATCGCGCTCATATCCGAGGTCCGCGCCGGCGTCGCCAGCGCGCCGTCAACGACGCCGTGGGCCTGGCTGGCCTTCAGGCCGAGCACCTCGACCATTTCCGGATCGGAGCCGTCGTCGGCGATCAGATAGACCAGGGTCACCGGTTCGGGCCAGCATCCTTGCCCCTCGCGATTGATGCGCCCGACGTTCTGTTTGTGCACCGCCGGCGACCAGTCCAGCTCGCCGATCACCGCGACCTTGCAGACCTGCTGCAGGCCGTCCAACCCCTCGCCCGACCGCAGCGAGATGATCATCACCCGCGCCCGGCCCGACACGAATTCGGCCTTGGCGGCGTGCTTCTGCAGCGGCGTTTCCGACCCCGTGTAGAGCGCGGGGTTCAGGTCGGCTAACGACGCCATCCAGATGTCGTAGACGTCGCGATGCCAGCCAAACAACACCACCTGTTCGCCCGCCTCGGCGAACACCCGCACATAGGCCGCGACCGACCTGGCCTTCGCCACGCCCGTCTCGTGCCGCAGCAACATGTCCAGCTTGCGCACCGCCTCGCCGCGCTCATGGAAGGTCCCGCTCTTGGCGGTCACCGCCAGCTGGTGGGCGAGCGCCTGGACGCTCTCCAGCTGGCGCACATCGTGGTCGATCACCTGGACGATGGTGTTCGGTTCGGGCGCCGAGCCGCGCTTGCGCACCATGGCGTGCTGCTCGACCATGTAGGAATTCAGCGCCGGCGGGTCGCGGATGACGAAGCCGCCTCCGCACCACTCCCGGACGAAATCATCCCATTCGCCCAGCACCTCCGGCCGGATGAACCTCATCAGCCGCCACAGCTCGTCGCCATAGTTGAAGATCGGCGTCCCGCTCAGCGCCAGCTTCATGCGGCAGCAATCGATCAGCGCCCGCGCCGCCGAGCCTTTGGCGGTCGCCTCGCCGTTGCGCAGTGCATGCGCCTCGTCGAACACCGCCAGACCGGTCCCAAGCACGCCCAGGTAATCGATCCAGCCCGCGAGGTTGGAATAGCTGAAGATCCGCACGTCCACCGGCGGCAGCGGGTGCGGCTTGGTCGTCGCCACCACATGGGTCGATAGGGTGGTGAACTCAGCCAGCTTCTGCGCCCATTGCAGGCGAAGATGGGTTGGACAGACCACGGTCGCCGGCAGCGCCCCTGGCAGCATCATGCAGGCCCCGCCGGTGTAGGTCTTACCCTCACCGACGTCGTCGGCCACCAGCAGGCCGCCGAACATGGCCAGCAGCTCGGCGGAGCGCGCCTGATGCATCCGCACCTGCTGTCCAGGCTTCAACAGCTCAAACAGCGGCGGCGTGTAATCCGCCGCCATGATGCGGCCGACCTCGGCCTGGGTGTGTTCGAACTGGCGCTTACCGTCCGCCAACGCCAGGGCGGCGTCGTCGCTCATCCGCAGCGGATAGCGGCTGATGAACCACGCCAGGTCCGCCGCGGCCTGGGCGTCGCGACCCAGGCGGAACGGCCCGCGCGACGCCTTCGGCAGTTGCGGAAACACCGCCTTGATCCTGATGGCGACGTGCGGCTCCAACTCGCCGACCATCCATGCGCCGCGATCCAGAGCGAGCGATCCATAGGTGCGGGGCCCCCCGCCTGGAAGACTCGTCATAGCCACGACCTCCCCAGTTCGACCACGAACAGCCGCTTGCCGGCGATCTCGCGCGGCATGTCCATCGCGCGCCCCGTGGCCAGGATGATCGAGCCGACCACACCATGTTCGGCATAGCGGCAGAGCTGACGCAGCGTCGCACTGGCCGTCGCCCCGTTGTGCTTGACCTCGACCACGACGCCGCCTTCGATCAGGAAGTCGGGCCGGTCCCGAGCACTCAACCGCGCCTCGCGGGTCACCTGCGCCGGCAGGAACACCGCCAGCAGAGCCCGCTCGATGTCCTCTTGCGCTTCAGCCTCGGTGGACAGCCGGAACCGTCCGCTGTTCAGCGCCGCCAGCGCGCGCAGCGCTACGTCGGGGTTTTCGAGCGCGGTCACAGCGGACGCCTCGTCAGCCAGTGGTCGACGATCACCTGTCTGGCGATCCGCCGCGCCGCATAGCGCCGCTGGCGCCAGGCGTTCAGCGCATGGGGCCCGCGCAACCACGCCAGCACGCCGCCGAGGGCGCGGCGACGGTCGCGCGCCGCCTCGGCCCGTTCCATGCGGTCCAGTTCGATGTCCAGCAACCGCGCACGGCGTGCGCGCTGCGCTGCGGCGGTATGATGCGGATAGCGACGCTCGAAGTCGGCGAGGCGGAGACCCAAGGCTTGGCGCGGACAGATCATGCGGCCAGAACCAGCTCCGGCGCGCGGAAATTGACCGGTTCCAGATTGCGCAGCGGCATGATCACCACATGCTCATCCGGCGCCGACTCGGACCCTTCCAGCGCGAACGGCGAGTGACCGCCATCCGGCAGCCACAGGGTCACCGTCTTGCCGCGCACGGCGTTCAGGGCATGCAGCAGGTAGCGCAGATTGACCGGAACCTCGGCCGCGATGCCGGGCGCTTCGCCGATGTCGGCCGCGACGGCGTCGTCCAGCATCTTGGCCAGCACCTGGGCGCGACCGGCGTCAAACGACAGCATACCGTGAGCCCCCCCCCGCGCCGCCAGCGCCGAAACCAGGCCGACCGCGCGCAACAGCGCATGGCGCGACAGTTGAACCTGGGTCAGCGCGCTGCGATCCGGCAAAATCCGCCGCCACGGCGGAAACGTGCCGTCTATGGTCTTGGACGAAACCACCATGTCCTCGGCGGTCATCCGCATCTTGCAGCCGGCGTTCAGGCTGAAATCCACCGCCACGTCGCCGCGCCCGGCCATGTCGAGCCAAAGGCCCAGCGTCCGGGTCGGCACGATCGGACGATGGTCGCCCAGTTGGGCGCTCAGCGCCGCGAGCGTTTCACCGCCCGGCATGGCGGCCAGCCGATGGCCGTCGGTCGCCACGAAGGCGCCGCCGTCGATGCAGACGCCGTTGAGATAATAGCGCGTCTCCTCGCGCGAGATGAACGGCTGCACGCGCCGCAGGGCGTCGCCGGCCTGGGCGTCGAGCGCCGCATGGGCCAGATCGCCGTCGACCACCATCTCCGGCATGTCGGATGCCGCCAGACCGCGAAACCGCGCCTTGCCGCCGTTCCAGGTCAGCACGACGCCCTCGCCGTCGATCACCAGTTCGATCGCGTCACTGCGCGGCAGCAGACGCGCGATGGCCAGCAACCGCCGCGGATCGATGGCGATCTCGCCCTCGCCGCCAACCGGCTCGACCGTCGCCGTCACGTCCAGCTGAACATCGAGATCAGTCCCGGTCAGGACCACATGGCCGGCCGTCTCGCGGCGCAGCCGGATGCAACCCAGGATCGGGATGCTGTTGCGATGCTCCACGACCGGCAACACGCGCATCAGCGCTACCGCCAGCGTTCTGGCGCTCGTCCTAAACATCGCTTTCATCTCCATGATCAAAGGGTGCGGTCACCGCTTCAGCCCCGTCGGTCCGATCTTGCGTCCGCTCCCGACGCGTGATTTTCCCTGGCTGGCTGGCTGGCTGGCTGGCTGGCGCGAACAGCGGCCCAGAAAAGAGGGGCGAGCCCTCGCCGGCGGCGCCGCCCGGGTCCTTGGCGATCTTGCCGCGCAGCATCTCCTGGGTGGTCAGCGCGCCGGCGCCGCGCGCCCAGGCCACGCGCCGTCGGATGGAGTCGGCGTGCTTAGCTTCACGCTCGATGATGATCGCGTCGCAGCCCTCGACCATCGCGGCGAGCGCCGTCGTGCCGCTTCCGCCGAACGGGTCCAGCACCACGCCGCCCTTGGGCGTGATCAGCCGCACCAGCCAGGCCATCAAATCGACCGGCTTGACCGTCGGATGGTCCGACCCCAGCCGGTCCTCGACGTCCGCCTTGGCCGAGTAAAAGAACCGCGCGGCGGAGCCGCTGTCGCCATGATGATGCGTCGCGACCCGGTCGCGCAACCCATAGATATCACCAGAAGTGGGGCTGGACGGTTCGCTTCCGCGAACCGGCGCGAACGCGCCGGCTTCGGCGGGAAAGGTTTCGACAACTTCAGCCGAGCCGTCGTGCAGCACGTTGGCCGGCCAGCGACCGACTTGGCTTGGCGGATTAACTTTGCCCGAGAGGCCCCAGCCCTCAGCGGGCGTCTGAGTACCCCACGCCGCGGGATTTCCTTCGACCCGGCACCCGTCGATGTTCAATCCGCCCGTCCCATGCGCCAGCACGGTCCGCGCCACGCCGCCGATCAGCGGCTTTCGCGCCAGGCAGATCGGTTCCAGCGCCGGCTTTAGCGCCGTCCCCCAGCCGTCGAAGACCCGCGCCTCCGGCGTCGCCGCCGCGTCGTTGCCGGGCTGGTATTCGCGGTCGCTGGTCTTTTCCCAGCCCCCCTTGGCCTGTTCAACGCCCGGGATAATCCGCTTGACCGCCGACCCGCGAGCGAGCTTCTCGCCTTCCTCGCCGAGGTAGGCGTCGATGGCCTTGGCGACATTGTGCGACTTCGGAAAGCCGGACCCATAGATCCACGCCAGCATGCCGCCGAACTGGCTTTCGTCGATGCACCGCGCGAACAGCCGGAACTGTTCCGGACTCAGCGAGTCGACAAACGCCCGGATCAGCGGGTCGCTGGCGACCAGCTCCAGCAGCATGTCGCGGATTTCAAACCCGGCGTCCTCGATGGCGCAGGCCAGCCGGTGATAGGTGCGCGTGCCGCCGAACGCGACCACGTGACCGCCCGGCTTCAGCACCCGATAGACCTCGCGCCAGAACTCCACCGCGAACGCCGTCTCGCCCGTGTCCCAGCGCTGTCCCATGAAACCGGCGCTGGCGCGGCTGTAGGGTCCGGAGTCCCCACAGGCCGCCGCGTCATCCGCGCCGAACCGCTTGCCGATCGACACGAGCGCGTAGGGCGGATCGGTCACCACGGCGTCGATCGACGCGTCGGCGAGCACCTTCAGCACCTCGCGGCTGTCGCCCTGGTAGACGTCGACCCGGCTCACGCCCGCACGTCCCAGAACCGCGGGCCGGAGCGATAGGGGACCCAGCTGCGCGGCCCTGTGCGGCCAAAGAAAACGATGCGCTGCGTCACGCGGCTTCGAACCACCTCCGCCCCGGCGGCGGTCAGCCGACCGCGCCAATCCACCCACCCGCGCAACCGGCAGGACAGGCGAGCCACCTCTCGCGGCGCGGTATCGCGGGGCGATCCAAGCTCAGGCCGCGCCAGCGCCTCGACGAGCACGCGCATCTGATCGATTGTCGGCGTCATGCCGTCCCCTTCGCGGGCTGCAGCACGGCGCGGAACGCCGCCTCATCGAACGGCGTCAGCGGCAGCCGCGCCTCGGTCCCGTCGAACGAGCATCGCGGCTCAGCCAGGTTCACCCCGCGCAGCAAGCCGGCGAACTGGAAAGGCTGCCCGCATGCCTCACAGCGAATGCGCAACTCGGCCATGTAGCCGGTCACCGGACCGCCCTCCCCAGCGGTCATCCGCGTGACATCGACGTTGGCGGCGAACTTCGCGTGGTCGCAGCTCATGCGCCCCCCCCCCACGTCATTGGGCGCGAGCATGGCGTGCCAGGCGCGCAGCTGCGCCATCTTGGCTGCGGCGCGGGCCTTGATCCGCTCGCGATCCAGACCATAGGCCTCGGTCACCGCATAGATGGGCGCGGGCAGTCGCCGAAGTCGCCCCTCCAGCCAATCCCGGTTGACGCGACCCGTGGTCGGCTCGCGGCCGTCCAGCCCCTGGATGATGGCGCGAGCGACCGCCTGACTGGCCATGCTCAGCCGACGGGTCAGGCCGATCAACAACCCGTCATGGGCCGTCGGCCGTCCCCAGTCCTCGATCTGACTGGAGACCTTCAGCCCAAAATGCCGCTCCACCAGGACGACGTTGGCGACCACGTCGGCCAGCTCGTCCTCGAGCCAGACCGTGTATGTCTTGCCGCCGGCCGCGCGCGCGTCGGCGCGGTTGGTCAGGAACTCCATCGCCGCTTCGGCGCACTCAGCCAGCTCCTCCGACAGCTTGCCGAGATGTTTCAAGTCGATCGGCCGGGTGATCGGGACCCAGGGGTTCGGCGCGGCGAAGACGATAGGGTCAGAACCGCCGGTCATCAGTTCACCCCGCCGCGAGGCGCGAAGGCGTCCAGCGCCTGGTCGATCGCCTGATGAAGAGCTTTCCCAAAAAGCGAATAGGCGGCTGCCCGATCACCGTCGGTCGGCATGGCCGCGATCAGACCGCCAACAGCCATCGCCGCGCCCTTCAGGTGAGCGACGTCGAAGCCTCCGTTGCGCTCCAGCAGAGCGCCGAACACCGATTGCACGGCGCCCAGCGTCAAGTTGTAGGCGACCACTTCCTCAGACTCACCCTTAAGCCGGGGCTCATGAAACGCAGCGATGCGCCGCAGGTAGCGCGCCGCTATTTCGGACGTGGCCCGTTGCTCGGCCTCTCCCGCGATTTCCATTATTCGGCCTCCCCAGCCGCTCGCCACAGCGTGTCGCGCATCACACCGCCGGACGGCGCGTCGTTGGTCACCTGGCCCTGGTGCTTGAGCAGGCTCAGCGACTGGCTGACCGTCAGCTCCTTGGCGTCCAGGCAGGTGGCGAGCGTCTGTGCCGTCGCCGCGCTGCGGTTTTCCAGAAAGGCCATGATGCGCTCACCCAAGCCGCCGACTGTCGTCGGCGGGGGGGGCGACGGGGACGCCATGCGGCCGAGTGAATGCGCGACGGGAGGGCGCTCCGGCGGCGCGGCGATCGGCAAATGGGGCGCCTCCGACGGAGCCGGGCGAGGCTTGACGGGAATCTGACGCGCCGCCGCGATGACCTTTGGTGCGACGCTCAGGTCCGGGCCTGGCTTGGCCGGGGCCTTGGACGCCCGATGGTCCAGCCGCTTGCCGGTCAGCCACGGTCGTGGCGCCGGCAGCGGCAGGCCGTGCGTCGAGGCCAGTCGCGTCACCGCGTTATAGACGCCGCTGGCGTTTGAGCTGTAGCCGAGCGCCTCGCCGACTTGTCGATAGCTCAGGCCTAGATCGACAGTGCAGACGTAGGCGGTCAGCGCACGGGCGGTGTTGAGCGTCTTGGCCCAGCGGTTGCGTTGACCCTCGCCATACAGCGCGGCCTTATCCACGGCCATGACCCGCGCCACGGCTGCGGCGACCCGGCTGACCTGGTGGTTGATTTGAATGTCGCCCCCCCCCATCGGATCAGTCCCGCTCGCCGGTGCGGCTTCGCCAGCCCTGCGCCTCGGTGTTTCGTAGGTCGGTCAGCAACCGGTCCAGCGCCTCGGCGCAGGCCACGAGCGCCGGCGCGCACGCCGTGCGCGTTTCGGCATTGATGTCGCGGCTGCAGAACACCCGCGCCAACGCCAAGAAGGCCCTGGCCATCTCCCGCGCCGACCACGCCTCAATCGGGAAGTTGTCCGGCTGCAGATGCCGGATGTCGGCGGTGACCGCCGCCAGCATCTCACTGGCGGCGACCATGGTCGCGCCGGCCATCGTGACGGTGGCCGACCGACCGCGGGCCACCGCCGCAACCCAGTCGGCGCGGATTTGGCGCGGTGATCGCAGCGGGCCGCCTCGGGCGTTGTGCGCGCGGCGCGTCATGGCCGCGCCTCCTCCGACAGGCCGGGACGCATCTCGCGGTTTTCCCCCGAAAGGGCCGCATGCCAGTTGGCCAGCGCCGCGGCGGTGGAGATGCAATGGTGCTTGGCCTTGGCCGCGTTGCCGACGATCGCCGCCGCCAGCGCCTTCCCGGCCAGATAGCCGATCAGCCAGAACCAATCCTCCGGCGTCTTCCCGGCGTCATGAGCCGAGCCCCAACGTTCGCGCTGGTGCGCCGCCTCCACCACCACGCCGTCGGCGAAGTGGATAACCTCAGGCGTGTTCAGCCGCGCGCGCAGCCGTTCGACTTCGCCGACCAGCGGGTCGGCGAACCCGAGCACCACATAGCCCGCGCGCAGGCCGATGAAGTCGCGCAGGATGTAGCCGATACGCCGCACCTCGACCTCGCCGCCAGGGTGCTCCTCCAGCACCAGCTCGTCGCCGACCCGAAAGCCGCGATCGTCCTCGCGGACGTCGAAACCCTTGTCGCCCGCGCGGATGGCTTGGAAGAAGACCGGCCAGGTTTTCAGGTGATGGCTCGTCACGGCCAGACGCCTCCGTATTTGCGGAACAGAGCGACCCACGCCGGCGCGGGCCGGGCGACCACGACCGCCAGGTCAGGGAAGGCGACCCACTCGACCTCCAGCACCGCGGCATTCAGGTCCAGCGACCCCAGCGCGGTTTCGAACGCCGGTGAGCGGTCGGCCAGGTCCGCCGCCTTTTCCAGGAAGGCCTGCAAAGCGGCGAAATCGCCGCGCAGCTTGGTGTCGCGGAGGGTCATGACGGTGGCTCCTCATCGCGGGAGGCGAAGTTCACGCCTCCCGCGACTCGCTCTCCAACCGCGGCTGTCAGACGCACAACGGAGAGATCGGGATGAAAGAAGATGACCTTGAGCGCGTGGAGGACGAGCTTCCCGTAACGACGGAGGAACGGCTGCTGGGATTGGAGCTGCTCGTCACCGCGCTGGCTCGGACCGATGCGGGACGCTTGGCCCGGGCGCGACTTGTGGAGGGCGGCGGCGGCGCCGGAGCCATGACGCTGAGGTCCGCCACCGAGGCCGATATGGCCAGGGTGCTCGACCGCATCATCCGGCTGCTGGAGCCTTAGCCAACGCCCCAGTTGGATGGTCGCGCCGACATTGCCGGCCCGCGACTGCGCACATAGGCGTTCGAAGACCGCCGCGCGCGCCCGGACGCCGCTCATGACGCCCTCCCGGCCCGCAATACGGCGGGATCGGCGTGACGGAGCGTGCCGGGTTCACCGGCGTCCAGGTTACCGGCTCTCAGACCAGGCGTTGGCGGTGGCGGTGTCATTGCGGCAAAGAGCGTTCGCTGCTCTTCAGCCCCGTAACGACGAGACTCGATCTTACTGAGGTCCGTCCGCCGGATGGCGAAGAAGCCGCAGATTTCATCGACGGTGAAGCGGCGTGCGTGGCTCATGCCACACTCCCGCGCATCGCGCTAAGGCGGCCAGCCATCACAGCCGCCGGTTGGCTTTCGGGCTCCGCGCGCGCGGAGCGATTATAGGGCCGCGAGCCGGTCATTTTGCCGCACCCACAAACAAGGCGCGCAAATTGCCCGGTTTCGGCACGGGCCGCGCCATCAGCGTCCGCGCGATCCCCATCTTGGGTATCGATCCCGCTTGCCAACGGACGGCGCCGGGCAACCGGTAGGCGCAAGTAAGCTTTGCGATAGGGGGAATGCCGATGATTGCCGCCGACGATTGCGCGCCCGTGGGCCGCGCCAGAACACCCGCCGAAACCGAAGCGCTGACGGCGCTGTTCCTCGATGCCGCGAAGAGGTTGGGGTTGCCGATCGGGAGGCGACCAGCGGCAAACGATGCAGCGCCCAAGCTCGTGGCGATGCTTGAGGAAATTCGTGACGACCTCGCTTGGGCGCTCGAATACGCCGACGAGTTGGCCGCGTTCATTGCACCGGCTCCGCGATCAGATCCCGCGCTGTAAGCGGAAGCCCGTTTTTCTCAGCGTGATCCAGGATGCGCGCCTGAAACTCAGCAGGCACCAAGCCGCCCGTGCCGCCCTTGGACTTGCGCCGGTCCCATTTGCGAATCGCGGCCTCGCCGCGACCGCACAGTTGCGCCAATGTCAGAGAACCCAGGACGCGCCTGGCTTTTCTGGAAGGCGAAAGCGCTTCGTCAGCGTTGCCATTGTGGACGATTTGTCGCATACAACGATCCGTTGCTAACTTATTGTCTCGCTTGGCTGGACTGATTTGGGCTCATTCGTCAATATCACTGCGACAACGCGTCCACCGATATTGCTGTCCATGGACACACTCATGGACTGGCGAGCCGTCGCAGCGCGGTTGGACACAATGGGGCGCGGGGCACGCACGCGGCTTGCGGCGGCGCTCGACATGGATCGAAGCCAGTTGGCGCGGCTCCTTCGAACGCGCGCCTTTCCTAAACTTGATCAGGCCGCGATCATCGAACAATTCCTGTCTGGCGCGCCGGCCAATGACACTGGCCTTGGACCGCGCCGGATCGAACCGCAGTCGGTCCCGCTCTATGGTCTGGCGGCTGGCTCGGACCCTGACCGCATCAATATGGGCGAGGCCTTGGACTGGCTCGCTCTGCCGCGAGGCATGCGCCTGCACGGCGAGTTTTTCTTCATCCAGCAGGTCGGTGGCTCAATGGAGCCGCGCATCTGGTCAGGTGAGCGGAAGCTTGTGCAGCGCGGCGTCGCGCCAGGACGGCTGCAGGACGCGCTGATCGAATTCCGGGACGGGTCAGCGACGATCAAGACCTATAGCCACGAGAAAGACGGCGTGACCTTTTGCCGCCAGTACAATCCGGACAAGGAAGTCCGCTATGAGGGAACGACCGTAAAGGCGCTGCACGCTGTGCTGGGGCTTTAGCGCGTCACGAAGGCCCCCCAACATGCACCTAGCGCCTTCCACTTAAAGGCCACCGGCGCATGCGCTAGGGCCGATCGGCATCCGTCACATATACCGTGTTTTCGCCTGCAACGGCATTGATCTCTTTCACCAGTCCGCCGCCCTGCATGTCCATATCGGGGTGGGGCTTGATGCCGAGCAGCAACATGGTGAGCGGCCCAGGATCGTCGGGTCCACTATAGGACGTTTGCCATGTCACGACCGCCTCTATAGCCCACGGCCCCGCCGGGACGCCGGCGAAGACGAAATTGCCTTGGGCATCGCAGGTTACTTGGCGAAGGTAGTCAGCGAAGTGGGGATCGGCGTTGTCGGCGGCGGTGAAACCCTGCCGGTCCGCAGCCAAAAATTCCCGCCCGTAGGCATTAAGCGGCACAAGTATCACCGTCGTGCCGGCGCAGGTTTTTACGTCCCCACCTCGGGTTTTCATGAAGGCCTGCCCCCGGATCGTCGCAGGTCCAGGCCCCGACCACGGCTGGAAATCGGCCGGTAAGAACGGCGTCTGGATATGAAAGGTCGCGGCGTCGGCCCGCGGGAATGCGAAACACGCCACCACGGCGCCGACAGCTAACGGAACGAATATCGACCTCATCGACCGCACTCCCCCAATTCCTTGCTAGCCAACGGTTAACCCGCCGTCGTGCCACGTCAAGACGGCCGCGCGATCGGCGACGCGCTCTCGAGTCCACAACATCGTCGCGGCAATATGCGACAATTCGTGTTGACAAGCGCGACGAATAGTCCATTTCATCCCCTACCCGCTTCGACGTGATGCGGGTCACGACGCCTTCCGCCGGGCTTGGCGCGAGGCGCAAGGGAGATGCGCCGGATGCCAACCGCCAACCGCCCCTACCTGATCTGGGACGCCGATCGCGGCGTCTACATCATCCCGTTCCGCTCAACCCCGGCCGAGGGCGCCCCACCGCAGACGCTCGCGTGGCACTCCAAGTCGCGGACGCTGCTCTCGATGCGCGGATGGGTCCTTGTCGGCTTCGCCGCCTGCTGGATCGTCGCCGCCATTTTCCTGATGGGCGCGCTGTCATGACCGACCGCGCGCCCGTCACGTCGCCGATCCGCGACATCGCCTTTGCGCTGATCCAGCGCAGTCTGGGCGAGCGCCCGGCCCTCGACAGGCTGGTGCTCGACCATCGCGTGATGCCGATGGTCGACGCCGTGATCGACATCGAGGAGCGCTTTGGCATCGACCTGGAGGCGGACGAAATCTTCCGCCGCGGGCTGACCCTCGCCGGGCTGCTGGATTTGGTCGAGGCCCGCGCGGCGCGCGGGGACCGCGCGCAATGTCAGGACTCCCGCGAGCCCCGCCCCACCGCGCAGCTGTTCACCCTCGCAGACTTCCGACGCCTCGGCCCCGCAACTGTGAGGCGCTCAACCCTTCATCCAGAGAAAGCCAGATCATGATCAAGGAATCCATCAACCTCCTCGGGCGCCGCGCGATCGACAGGGTCACCAAGTTTAAGGGAACCGTCACCTCCGTATGTTTCGATCTGTTCGGCTGCGTCCAGATCGCGTTGACGCCGCCCGCAAACACCAAGGGCGAGCTTCCCGATGGCCGATGGTTCGACGTCAACCGGCTGACAGTCTTTGCGCGCGACATTGAGGCAATGCCTGTTCCCGACTTCGACGCCAAGGCGCGGGAGCCGGCTGACTATGGACATGGCGCCGCCGAAAAGCCGGCGATGGCGCGCTGATGACCGATCAGCTCTCCCCCCTCGCCGTCCAGAACGCGCCGCTGCTGCGGGCCATCGCCTCGGGCACCTACGGCTCCCGCGCCGAACTGGCTGGCGCGGCGGACATCGTCGTCAACAATCTCAACCGCAAGCTGGAAAGCCTGCTGGCCGAGGGGTTGATCGTCTCCTGCGGCGACGCGACCTATGAGGTCGAACTGACCGATCTGGCGCGGCGCGCGCTGGCGGCCGTCGACGTGTTCGATGGCGCTCCAGCGACGGTCAACCAGCTCGCCGAACAGACGCTGATCCCGCTGGAGCTGCTCGACTTCAGTCCGTTCAATCCCCGCCGCGACGCGAGCCAATCCGACCTGCCGGCGCTAGCCGCGTCCATCGCCGACAAGGGCGTGATGCAGCCGATCATGGTGCGGCCGATCCGCGCTCTCGGCCGCGAGGTTCGGTTCGAGATCATCATGGGTGAGCGGAGGGTGCGCGCCTCGCGTCTGGCGGTCGAACAGGGCTTGGTGAAACCGACCTTCGCCATACCCGCCCAGGTCCGCGACATGACCGACGACGAGGCTTTCGAAGCCGCCGGCGTCGAGAACTTGCATCGCGAGGATTTCCACTGGCTGGACGAGGCGGAATGGTATCTCGGCCTCGCCGAACGCGGGCGATCTGCGGCGCAGATCATCCGCCTGATCGGCGAAGGCGGCCGCAAGAAGCGCACCATCCAGCAGTTCATCCAGGTCGCCCGCGAACTGGACGAAGACGCCAAGCGCCGAGCACGGCTGCCCGAGGGCGATCTGCGGCGCCTGTCGCTGGAGCAGGCCCGGTTCATGGTCGGCAACCGCCGCGAACGCCCGGCGCTGGAGCTATCGCCGAAGATGGCGCTGGCGATGGTCGAGCTGATCTTCTCCCGGCGCGAAGGCGAGTTGAAGGTCGGCGACGGCGTCATCGTCACCCCGTTGCACAAGCGTCCCCAAGGCGGCGCGCTGACCATTCTGGCGGACCGAAGCCTGACCCGCTTCACCGTGGCGCCCGGCGGCGTCATCGAGGCGCGCACGGCCTACACCGTCGACCTCGACAAGTGGCTGACCCAGATCGGCTTCATCACCGATCCCGCCAAGGCGCTCCACCAGGTCCGCGCCGCCGCCGTCGGCGAGCTGGCCGCGGCCCGCGTATCCGACGGGCAGTACCTGACGCCCGAACTTAACCCGCCGGAACGTGTCGAACCGTCCGCGAGCCTCATGGGTGACGATGACGAACAGGTCGCGGAGGACGACGACGGCTTCCTGGATGATGATGACGCCTATGAAGCCGCCATGGGCGACTTCCGCGCCAGAATCGACGATCTGGACGCCACCCCCTCAACCACTTATCCCGACGGCGGCGCGGCGCCCATAGTCGCGGTCGCACCTCTGATCCAAGTCGCGCCGGCCCACGCCCTGGTGATCAGCGAGCTGGCGCACGCGCTCCAGCGCCAGACCGAAACCGTCACCCCAGAGTCAGCTGGCGCCGCGCCGAGCGTGGCGATCCGCAACAGCTACTACAAGGACCCCATCGCCCAGGCGATGATCCACGACCGCCTGCTGATGTTCCTGACCCAGGGACCAAGCACCTATGCGGCCCTGACGCCCCGCGCCTATGCGTGGCTCGATCAGATCGGCGTCGATACTGACGAGGCCGGGCGCTTCGACATCAGCGACGACTCGCTGCGGTTCCAGCAGCTGCAACTGGGGCTGCCTGCCGGCCGCCATACCTACATGACCGAATGGCTACGCCCGGCTGAGCCGGAGGCCGCGCACGCCGTGCGCGACACGGAAGAACCGCTCAGCCCGGCGCAGGGCTCGCCCCACGGACCTGGCGGTTTCGTCGGCGACGCCTTCAGCCAGCAGCTGCGCGAGTCCGCCGACTCGGCGAGCGCCCAGACCCCGGTCGCGCCGACCTCGGTCCCGGCCGGAGTCCTGCAACGCCTGCTCGCCGCCGCGCGCGAAGCCAAGCGGCTGGTCGAACTGGGCACGACGACGCGGCTCAAGACCGAAAGCGCCGAGCCCGGGCTGGCCATGCTCGCCGGCGCGATGGGTGACGCCGAGCGCGCGCTCGCGCCCAAGGCGGCGTCATGAGCGACCTGCGCCTCGCGGAATTGCAACGCCTCGGCTCATGCGCGGTCTGCGGCAAGCAGCAGCTGGCGAGCGCCTTGCCATTGTTCTACGTCGTGGAAATCTCCCGAGCGGGCTTTGACGCCGGGGCCGTTCGGCGCGCCGCCGGCCTGGAGATGCAGATCGGCGCGCTCGCCTCGGTGATGGGTCCCGACGAAACGCTGGCCAAGGTCATCGACGGCCCGCACCGCGTGTTCGTCCACGAAACCTGCGCCGGCGATGTCGGGCATCTGCTCTGCCTCATCCCCGCTGAAACGTCAGACGAAGCGGTCGAGCCGTGACCGCCCGCAAGCTCCTCGTCGCCGACCTCCTCTGCGGCGCCGGCGGTTCCTCCACCGGCTGCGAGCGCGCCTTGGCGGACCTCGGCCGCGAGATGGAGCTGGTTTGCGTCAACCACTGGCCCACAGCCATCGAGACGCACCGCCGCATGCATCCCCGCGCGCGACACTACGTGCAGGACATCGCGACCGTGCGCCCGCACCTGCTGGTGCCGGAGGGCTATCTCGACCTGCTGATGGCCTCGCCCACCTGCACCCACCATTCGGTGGCGCGCGGCGGCAAGCCGACCTCCGACCAGCAGCGCAGCGACCCCTGGCACATCATCACCTGGCTGACCGAGCTGCGGGTCAAGCGGATCATCATCGAGAATGTCTGGGAATTCGTAAAATGGGGTCCGGTCGATCCCAAGACGATGAAGCCGATCAAGGAGCGCGAGGGCGAATACTTCCGCGCCTGGATCGACACCCTTTGTCGCCTGCGATTCGAGCCGGAATGGCGCAAGCTAAACGCCGCCGACTATGGCGATGCCACCACCCGCCAGCGCTTCATCCTCATGGCCCGCAGCGACGGGCGGCGGGTGGTCTATCCGGCGACGACCCACATGAAACACCCGCCGAAAGGGGTCGCGCTCGCGCCGACACTGACGTCCTGGCGCCCCGCGCGGGAGATCATCGACTTTTCGATCCGGGGGCGGTCGATCTTCAACCGCAAGAAAGACCTCGCACCCAAGACCATGGCCCGGATCTACGCCGGCGCGGTCAAGTTCGGTTGGCCCGCGCCCTATCTGGTGATCCTGCGCAACCACATGGCCGCGCGGGGGCTGGATCTGCCGGTCCCGACCATCGCCGCGAACGGGCTGCATATCGGGCTCGCCGAACCGGTGATCGTCAACCTCAAGGGCCGATCGACCGTTTCGGACGTCAACGAGCCGCTGCCGACGCAGACCGCCCATGCGGGCCACCTGTTCGCGGCCGAGGCGCTCATCCTGTCGACCCATAGCGGCGCGCCCCGGTCGGCGACCGATCCGCTTCCGGCGCTTACCACAGGCGGGGCCGGAGACGCCAACCACCCTGGCTGCGCGCGGCCGATGTTGGTCCAGCCCTTCATCGCCACAGTTGCGCACGGGACGGAGGATGGCGACACAGAGGGCCGGCGCTCTCACAGCCTCGACGATCCCCTCGGTGTCCAGCACGCTGGCGGCGGAACGTTCGCGCTCATTGAGCCCTTCATCCTGTCGCAGGCGTCGGGCGGCTCCCCGCGCGCGATTTCCGAGCCAAGCCCCTCGACGCCGACCCATGGCGCTGCCGCGCTGATCGCGGCCTACTATTCGACGGGCGGCGCCGCGAACGTGCGAACCGACGCCGAGCCGCTAAGCCCGATCACCACCAGAGACCGCCTGAGCCTGATCGTGCCGGTGACGCACACCCAACGCGGCAACCAGGCGCGCGACACCGCCGATCCGCTGCCGACGATGACCACGGCCAAGGGCGGCGAGTTCGCCATGGTCCTGCCGGTCACCCATCACGACAGCAGCGACCGGGTGCGCGACGACGGTGAGCCTCTTCCGACCGTGACCGGCGCCAACCGCGGCGAACTGGCCTTCATCACCGCCCAGCATGGTGAACGCGCCGGCCAGCCGCCGCGCGTGCACAGTGTTGGGGCGCCGACGCCGACGGTCGCGGCGACAGGCCATGTCGATCTCGTTGAAGGCATCGTTGTCGACGGTGTCCGCTACGACATCCTGTTCCGCATGCTGGAGCCGCACGAGCTGGCGGCGGCGATGGGCTTCACCTCCGAAGATCAGGCCTACGAATTCGCCGGCACCAAGACCGACCAGATCAAGCAGATCGGCAACGCCGTAGCCGTCTCGATGATGAAGGCCTGCGTCGGCGCGATCATGGCCGACGCCGCGCCACGCAAGCGGCCAGCGTCGCCCGAAGCCCTCAGCGAGGAAGCCGCGTGATGCGCCAGGAATTCCTTCGCGAGGCCGGCGCGGCCATCGAACGCGCCCACAACTGGCTGCGCCATGCCGAGCTGGCGCGCGAGATCGGTCGCCCGTGGGCCGACTGCCTCGACTTCGCCCGCCTCTGCCTCACCGAGGCGACCGAGTACGTCGCCCACGCCCAACGGATCGACGCCCGCGCGCCCATCCATTCCATCCAGCAGCGCCTCTAACCAAAAGGGAAAACCATGTCCAGTTCAACCACCATCAGCCTCGCCGACGTCACCCCGGAAATCGCCGCCGATAGCATCATGGCCTTCGCCCGCGAGGGCCGTTTGGTCCAAGGCCGATGGCACGGCCGGGGCGGCGGCGACGACGGAGCGGGCCGCGAGATCGCTTGCCTGCTCGGCTCGATCCATCCCGATATTAACGGGACCGGCGACTGCCCCGCATCGCTGATGCCGCGCTGGATGGCGCACCTGACCGTGCGCCTGTTCGACGGCGTTCCAGCGGCCACCGTGCGTCACTACGGCGAGGCCTACGCCACACGCATGCATCGCTGGGGCGCTCTCGATGGCGCCGGCTGGGAGCGCATCCGCAAGGCCTTCATCAGCGAGGTCATGTCCGGCGCGATGAAGCGCGCCGAGGAATTGGCGAAGGGCCACACGTCGCCACTGCTGACCGAGATCCGCACGGTCACCGACGAACTGCTGGCGATGCTCATGGGCGGTGTCGCGACTTGGTCAGAATACCGCGCCCTTCGAGATCGCGCCGCCAAACTGCGCTCAAAGGCCTGGACGGAATACCACGCCGCGCGCTCTCGCGCGGAGGTGGCGGCGGCGGCGGCGGTGGCGGCGGTGGCGGTGGTGGCGGCGGTGGAGGTGGCGGCGGTGGAGGTGGTGGCGGCGGCGGAGGTGGCGGCGGTGGCGGCGGAGGTGGCGGAGGTGGCGGCGGTGGCGGAGGTGGCGGCGGTGGTGGTGGCGGCGGCGGTGGTGGCGGAGGTGGCGGTGGCGGAGGTGGCGGCGGCGGAGGTGGCGGCGGTGGTGGAGGTGGCGGCGGTGGCTCGCCGAGCCAGTTACGCGCGGTCCTTCGACACGCTCCTGCACGTGATCGACGCCGAACTCGCGGCCTAAGCGCTAGGGCCGACCGGTGGGCTCGTTGCCTTCGGCCTCGCTCACCGGTCGGCCCATCCTTGTTTGATCCAATCCCGGAATTTTCATGACCGATCTGTTCGACCAGACCACAACCATCAAGGCCCTGACGCTCTGGCAGCCGTGGGCGTCGCTGTTCGCCGCCGGCGTCAAGCGCCACGAGACCCGCGATTGGGCGACGCCCTATCGCGGTCCCATCGCCATCCACGCCGGCCTGACGATCGACGTCGTCGGCGCGCCGCATGCTTTGGTCGAGGCCGCGCTCGGCCGGAACTGGCGCGGGATCGTGCCGGTCGGCATGATCGTCGCCATCGGCGAACTCACGGCATGCGTCGAAGGCGCGAGACTCGCGCCGTCGCTGACCGAAGCTGACCGCGCGGCCGGCAACTTCGCCGTGGGCCGGTTCGCATGGCGCATCGACAACCTTCGCCCGCTTGCCAAGCCCATCCCAGCGACCGGCCGCCAAGGCATCTGGAACTGGCAACCGCCGCACGACATCGGCTCCAACCTCAGGCCGCCCGTCAACCACGCCGCGCAAGCCAAATACATCGGGTGGGCGTGATGAAGCCGTCTTCGCAGCAGCGCGACCTGATCAAGGCTGTCGGCGCGTACTTCCGGTCGACCAAGCGGCAGATCGAGCCGTCACTCATCCAGGCCGCCGCGCGCGAACCGCTCTACGGCAAACCGGAGTTACGCAACATCCAGGTCGCCCAGAACGTGCTGCGCACCTGCATGGAAGCCACGTTCAGCCAAATGCTTCCCTACTCGGACATCACTCCCATCGAGCTGTCGATCCGGCTGGCCAGCTACGCGATCAGCGTGCTGCCGATCGAGCGCCAAGGCGCCGCGATCGAGGCCATGATCGCCACCCTGCCGGCGGCGCACCGCAAGCGCGTGAGCGCCGGGATCATCATCAAGACCGAATGGGGATCGGCCGACGCCAGCACCCCGAATGTTCCGGAAGGGAGAGGCTGACCATGAAGCCCGACATCTGCATCTATCACGCGCCATGCCAGGACGGCTTCACCGCCGCCTGGGCGATCTGGAAACGCTGGCCCGACGTCGAATTCGTGCCCGGCGTCTATGGCGCCGAGCCGCCGGACGTGATGGGCAAGCGCGTGCTGATCGTTGACTTCAGCTATAAGGCGCCAGTTCTACGCCGCATGGCCGAAAGCGCGGCCTTCATCGCGGTGCTCGACCACCACAAGAGCGCCCAGGCCGACCTCGCGGACTTCGTGGTCGACGCGATCGACTGGCAGCCGCGCCACGAGGACCAGGGCCTCGCCGGCGGCGCCGGCCAAAACATCCAGGCACTGTTCGACATGAACAGGTCCGGCGCGATGCTGGCTTGGCGGTACGCCTTCCTGAGCAGCGCCCCGGCGATCGTCCGACATGTTCAGGATCGCGACCTTTGGCGGTTCGAATTGCCATGGACCCGCGAAATCGCCGCCGTCCTGTTCAGCCACGAATACACTTTCGAAGCATGGGATGCGATCGCCCGCGACCTCGAGGCGCCCCTGACGTGCGAGATCATCGCCGCGCAGGGCCAAGCCATCGAGCGCAAGCACCGCAAGGACGTCGCCGAGCTGCTGAAAATGACTACGCGGCCGATGGTGATCGGCGGCCAATGTGTCAAGGTCGCCTGCATCCCCTACACCCTGAGCAGCGACGCCGCGAACACCCTGGCCGAAGGGGCGCCCTTCGGCGCCTGCTACTATGATAACGCCGACGGGCGGCGCGTCTTCTCGTTGAGATCGAAAGACGGCGGCGCGGACGTCTCTGAGATCGCCGTCCGCTATGGCGGCGGCGGCCACGCCCGCGCGGCCGGCTTCTCCATGCCACAGGGCTGGGAAGGCGATTACGACCCGCGCGGGGTGATGGTCTGATGGTCGTCTTCACCAATGAGATAGACCGGGTCGTCAGCGTGAACGTCGAGCGCCTCGGCCAATTCGAGTTCCGTCCGGGGGTCTGGGCGCAAGGCGTCACGATCATCATCGAGGAGACGGATAACGAGCTGGCCGCCACCTTGACCAACGACGAGGCCCAAGCGTTGCTTGGCCAGTTGCGGGCGGTGCTGTGATGGAGCCGCTCTGTCACGCCGTCTGCTGCACCGTCCGGCGCAAGCGCGGCCAGTTCATGTGCCTCAACCACTGGCGGCGGCTGCCGCATGCCCTCCGCGACCAGATCAACGCCACGTGGCGCGCGTGGCAGGCCCGCGAGAACGACGGCTCGGCGCTCTGGCTCGCCTACGTCGAAGCCTGCGACGAAGCCCGGCGCTGGACCGCCGAGGGTGAAGGCCACATAGCCCAGTTCGAGGCCGACGCGCCGCGCATCCGGGCGCTCCACGCCCTGCGGGAGGCGCGGTGATGACCCTGAGGCCCTGGCCCATATTCCGCGTCGAGGTCTATTCCTTCGAACCCTCCCTCTACACCGCCCCGACGCGGTCCAAGGCTCGCTGGCGCGCGTTCGAGGCCTTCCGGGAATACCGGTCGAGCGAGTCCTTCGTCGAGTTCCTGGAGCGCGGCGTGAAAATATCTAAGGTGGAGACGCCTTTGGCCGACGACGGCTACGACAACGTCCGCGCCCAATACGGCGTCAGCCCGTCGATCGGCACAACCTACCGCCTCGACCATGAAGGCCCGAACTCTGGCCGGGAGGTCCTCTGCCTCTACCCGGGCAAGCACACCTGTATGATCCATTGCGCCTATGAGGGCGCGGGTCGCGCGATGATCGTGCATCCGATGAACATCCGACCGGCTGACGGCGCCTGACGATGGCCGTGCCAGCCCCTCAGCCGCGGCCCCTCGACCCCGCCATCGTGCGGGTGATCGAAGCGCTTGCGCGTTGGCAGGCGCGGAAGGACTATGCCGCTACCCGAAAGCAGGAAACACCCCGATGATTGAATTTCTGACCGCAACCCAGGTCCGTCAACGGTTTGGCGGCATCAGCGACATGACGCTCTGGCGCTGGATGCACGATGAGCGGGTCGGCTTTCCGCGGCCCACGGTGATAAACCGGCGGCGCTACTTTCGCGAGTCCGACATTGCGGAATTTCAATCCCGCGCAACGGAATCCCCGGTGGGTTCAGAGGCCAGATCGCTGCCGCCTCAATCCCGCGAACTGGCCACTAAACGCCCCTGATGCGCGTCGCCCTCTACGCCCGCTACAGCAACGACCGCCAGAACGAGCGCTCGATCGAGGATCAGTTCGCGGTCTGCCGCCGCCACGCCGAGGCGCGCGGCTGGACCGTGGTCGCCGGCTTCTCCGACGCGGCGATCAGCGGCGCGGCCATGGCCAACCGGCCGGGCATCCTGTCGCTGCTGGCCTGCGCGGCGGCCGGCGAATTCGACCGGGTGCTGGTGGAAGACACCGACCGCCTGGCCCGCGACCGCGAGCACGACGCCCACATCTTCAAGCGGCTGACCTACGCCCATGTGATCATCTCGACCCTGACCTCCGACCACGTCACCGCGATCGAGAGCACCTTCAAGGGGCTGATGAACGAGCTCTACCTGGTCAACCTTAGCCAGAAGACCCGGCGCGGCATGCGCGCCAACGCCGAGCAGGGGCTGGCCACCGGCAGTCGGCTCTACGGCTACCGCTCGGCGCCCGGCGGGGCGACGGCCATCGTCGAGGCGGAGGCGCAGGTGGTGCGGGAAATCTTCGCCCGCTTCGCCGCCGGCGAGACCGGCCGGGCCATCGCCGGCGACCTCAACGCCCGCGCCATCCCGTCGACCCGAGGCGGCGCCTGGACCGGCGTGCAGATCGTCGGCAACCGCAAGCGCGGCAACGGCGTACTCTACACCGAGCTTTACGCCGGGGTGAAGGTCTGGAACCGCATGACCGTGGTCAAGGACCCCGACACCGGCAAGCGGCTGCCGCGCATGCACCCACCGTCCGAGTGGAAACGCACCCCGGCCGAACCCCTGCGGATCGTGCCCCAGGCCCTCTGGGACGCCGTCCAGGGCCGCAAGGCGGTGGAGGGCGAGCTGCACCCCGGCCAGATCAGCGCGCGGCGTAGGGGCGTCCTCTCAGGCCTGCTGAAGTGTGGTTGCTGCGCCGCCAGCTACACCAGCTATTCCAAGACCCGCCTGGTCTGCGCCGCCAACCGCGAGAAGGGCGCGGCCGTCTGCGACAACAGCCACATGGCCGACCGCGCCGCCATCGAGGACCGCGTCCTCACCGGCCTGCGCGCCCAGCTGGCCAGCCCGGAAGCCGCCGCCCTCTATGTCCGCGCCTACCATGCGGCCTACGCCGAAGCCGCGGCGGCCGAGCGCCGCGAACGCGCGCCGATCGAGAAGCGGATCGCCGAGCTGCACCGCATCGAAAACCGCTACTGCGACGATGTCGAGGCCGGCCGCGCCACACAGAAGGGCTATGAGCGCGCCATCGCCGCCGAACAGGAACGCGCGACCCTCGAGGCCAAGCTGGCGGCGATCGACGCCGCAGAGGGCGCGGGTAGCCCAGCCATCGCCCTGCATCCTTCCGCCCCGGCCCGCTACGCCCAGCTGATCGACCAGCTGCACGCCACCCTGGCCACGGCCGGGACCGACCCCGACGCCCGGCCGCTGATCGACGCCGTCCAAGGCCTGATCATCCGCATCGACCTGCACCCCGACGCCGGCGCGCCCAACGGCTTTCGCATCAACCTTGTCGGCGACCTCGCGAAGTTCCTGGACGCGCGCGCCGAACAGGCCCGCAGAGCCGTTGGGGGTAAGTTGGTAGCTGGGGGCGGCAACCGACATACACCCAGCCCAAGAATGCCGGTAGATATCGCCGCGTAGCGGCAGCGCGCACGGCGTGCGCGACACTGAATCGAAAATGGCCGCGAGGGAAGCGGTTGAGGGCGCCGCTACACGCGCCTATGTTCCCGCCTTGTTCAGGTCGGACCTATGCCCCGCGATCCCAACGCCCTTCACGTCTCGATCAGTCCGGAGATCGACCACGTTCCGTTCGGCGACTATGAGGGGCTGCTGTGGACGCTGGAGATCCAGTGCTGGTCGTGCAAGCGTGAAACCGTCTATGGCCCGGCCGAGGTCGCGGCCATCTTCGGCGCGCATCGCACGACCGGCGACCTCAGCCGGCTCGGTCGCTGCCAGACGCCCGCATGCGGGCATAGCGCGCCCCACATGAAGACCGTGGTGATCGACCCGCCGGCGGACTACGTCGGCGGCTATCGCTCGCTACCGCCGCGCCGCGCATAAAAAAAGCCCCCGGCCGGGTTGGCCGAGGGCTCAAGTCATCTGCGGGAGGGGAAGACCCGCGGATTTCAGCGAGGCTTGTCGATCGTCGAAGTTATGGTGGTCGACGACTTAACCTCGGGCGCGCGGTGGAAGTGATCGTTCGCCCATCCGCCGGCGAGGGCGAGGATGGCGGTGACGGCCGCAGCCAGCAGCGGCGTCAGCCAGCGGCTCAGCTTTTCGTCGTTCCGATCCTTGGTGACCGCGACCTTCTCGTCGGCGCGGGACTTTTCGACCGCCAGTTCGCGGATCACGGCTGCGCGCTCAAGCGCGCGGATCTTATCGGCCTTCAGCTCGTCAACGATGGGCGTGATCTTGGCGACGGACTCGGCCAGGGTCGTGAACTGGGACTTGAGCGCCTCCTGCCCGTCCTTGATCTCGGTCAGCGCGCCGCCCAGGATGCCAAACGCGGTCTGATCGTCAGCCTGGTGCTTGACGGCCGCGCCCTTGATTTCGGCCTGCTCGCTCCGGATGCCGCGCAAAATCTCAAGCATGGCCGCGTCGTCCTTTCCGCGCGACCGCGCTGACCGAGGTTTTGCAACAGACGGGTCCGGCTTGGACGCAGGCGATCGACCGCGGGCCGTCATGGAGCACCGCCATTTTTCGTGGCGCTGACGCTCCCTCCGGTCGTCGCTTGAGCGCGGCCGTTTCGCGCGGCGGCGATGGTTTCGAGGCGGCCGCGGTAGTTCCAGATCATGTGATCGTCGACCGAGGTCACGTCGCGATCGAACAGGCCCTCGACGAAGGTCCAGAGGTCGATGGCGATCCGGGCCCAGAGGTTGCGGTCGCGCCGCAGGGCGACGGTGGGCGCCGCGCCTTTCAGCAGGCGCGGGTCGCCGGTATGGCGGAAGCCGGCCAGCGGCGGCGGCACGCCGGGCACCAGATCCCAATTGTCGACCAGGCGGTAGTGAGGACACTTGACCAGGGCGTCGAAGGCCTTGGTCGCCACGCGCGGGCTGCCGAAGGTGTAGCAGGCCGCCAGGGTGTCGCGCTCGAGGTCGGCCGCCGCCAGCTGCGCCAGGGCGCCGCCCAGGCTATGGCCGGTGATGTAGAGGCCCAGGTCCGGCGGCAAGGCGTTGACCCGCGCCCGGCACCAGGCCGCAATATCGCCGTAGGCCTGCCAGAAGCCGGCGTGCACCGCGATCCCATCCCGGCCGGGCATGGGGATCAGCCGGGCGTCGAGATCGTAGCCCCAGTCGGCGAGGTCGGCCGTACCGCGGAATGACAGGATGGCCATCTCCGGCCCGTCGGCCAGGAACACCTGGATGTCGTCGGCGGTCAGGGCGGCGATGCGCCCAAAGCCGCCCGGCGCGATCATGGTGTTGATCGCCTCCGGGCGGGCATAGGCGTACTGGGCGAACCTGGCCATCAGCAGCGCCGTGCGGTCGCTGTAGGCGGCGCGCCAGGTCGGGGCCAGACGCGCGTCGTCTGGCCCGAGCGGCGCCATGGCGGGATCGGTCATGGCTGCGTCAGCACCATGGACATGACCACCACGAAGGCGATCACGTTCACCGCGACCAACGCCCAGGCCATCGGCGGCACGCGCCAGCGGTCTCTATCCGTCATGCGAAGCCCTCCGCTGGCGTGAAGCCGGCCGCCGACCGCGACCTATTTGGTCGCGGTCGTGGTGGTGGCCGAGCCGGGCGCGACGCCGTCGCGGACGATGCTGGTCGGCGCGGCGCTCGGCAGCACCGTGTGGTTCAGCGCGGTGGCGACGACATCGGCAGGATGGGCCGTGGTCGCCGCGGCGGCGAGGATGGCGGCGCAGCCGTTGGCGGCCTCGTCGCCGGTGGCGATGGCGACCGACGGCGAGCTGACGCCCGTGCCGGAGCCAACCGACGTCGCCGACGCCGTCGCCTTGCTGTTCAGGTTGGAGAAGGTGTCCGGGCTGTCGGTCTGGCCGCAGGCTGTCACGGTATCCTGGGTCTGGCCTTGCGGAATGAAGCGCGGCGCGCGGTCGACGGTCACGCTGAACTGGCCGGCGGTGACGCCGCTGTTGGCGTTCATGTTGATGGCCACGCCCTGCACCTTGACGGCGTCATGGCTGGTCAGGGTGGTGCAGCCGGACAGCGCGACGGCGCCGATGGCGAGGGCGGCGAGGGCCGCGATCGAGGCAAGTTTCATGGTAGGCTCCTTAGGGTTGACGGGGTTGAACGGTGAGGCTTGCATTGGGGCTGTGCGCCCGGTCGATGATCGCGACGCTGCCGTGTTCCGGCAGCACCGCGCAGAACGACGCCGAAGCGCCGATGGTGACCTGGCCGCAGCCGGCGGCCAGGCCGAGGGAGGCCGAGCGGATGCCGGTCGCGTCGGCCTGTTTCTCGATGTGGACGACGCCCACGCCGACGTAGAGGTAGCTGTGGCCGCCGATCGGGAGGCCGGCGCAGCCTGAGAGCAGGAGGCAGCCGGCGAGAGCAGGCGAGCGGGTGATCACCGCGATCCGCGCCTGCCGCAGCACGACGCGTCGGGCTCGGGAATCGAAATGCTGATCAGCATTCCGCGAGCCTGTTTCTCGGCTATCTCCCGCATGCGCTTGGCGTACCGAGCGCACTGGCAATCAGGCCTGCAAAACGGCCTGTCGTCCGGCCGCGTGGCGCGAAGGCGACGCTGCCTGGCATCGAGGACGATCTGAGAAGTCATGTCCCGACCTTCGGACCTTCGCGGCCGTCCATTTCGTACCAGGTGAACTCGCCATCCTCGCCGACCGGGAAGTGAGCGCCGCACGTGGTGCAGAAGGTGCCGCTGTAGAAGAAGGGGTCGCGGGCATACGTCGCCGCGATCTCGCGGCTCATGGTCGTGATCTTGCCGCAGGCCTGATGGCGATAGGCGTCGCGGAACGGTCGCACGAAGCCCTTGGACCGTTCGGACTCTGAGAGAACGACGTAGTCTTTCTGTTGACCGTTCGGCTTCAGCTCGCGGTGATCGTCGGTCACGGGTCCGCCGCCCGCCAGTTCGACCGCGTGACGGTCGACCGGGATGGCTTCAGCCTTCCTCCGCGCATCCTCCCGGTCGCGCTCACGCTGGGCGCCCGCTTGGCGACGCAGGCTCGCCGCATCCTCTTCAAGGCGCGACGCTTCGGCATCTAGGTCGGCTGCTGATCGCATGGTCAGTCTTTCTTCCTGGTCTCGAAAATGAAGGCGCTCTGGTCGGCGCTGACGGCCATCGACATCAGCCACGCGCCATTGGCGTCGATCTCGGATACTGGGACCTCGGCTCTGCCGCCCGCGCGGTTCACGAGCACGATCAGCAGCTGCGTGCGCATGCCGTCGAGAAGGTCGGTGAGAACGTGGTTAGGGTCGGCATATTGGGTCTTGAGGGCCGTCTGGGCGTGGACGTTCGCGCCCTCGAGCGCGGCCAGATCGTTCAGGCACGCCTCGCAAAAGGTCGGGCCGCCGCACCGGGCCTTGTAGCCGTCGGCGCGGGGATAGACATGGCCATGGCCGGTGAGGTTCATGCCGCCCTCGCCTTGGCCTGCGCCTGGGCGATCTGGTGTTCGATGATCAGCTCGGCCTGGAACTTGGTGACCGTGCTGCGATCGAGGATCACCGACAGGGTGTTGTTCTGGGCCTTGTAGCCGACCCCGCCGGCCGCCGTGGCGCCGGTGATGAAGGTTCCCTCGCCGTCGGTCGACCAGTTGGTCGAGCCCTCGCTGGCGACGCGGCCGTCGGCGACGAAGCCCTTGGTGTGGCTGATCGAATGGGTCTTGGACTGGCCGATGACGAAATGGGTGTTGAAGGCCGCCAGGTTCCGCGCCGCGTCGGCGGCGAGCAGCGCCTTTTCATGCGTCCCGCCGGCCTGGCTGAGGTCCAGGGTGATCAGCATGAGGATGTTGGGGTTGACGGTGTGGGCCATCAGGATGTCGTTCAACTCCGGATCGTCAAAGCCGAACATGTTGAGGAAAAGGCTGGTGGTCACCCGGCTGAGCAGGTGCTTGAGGATGTCGTGCACATCGTCCCGGCCGACATAGAACAGCACCACGTCGGCGCTGGCGTCCGGCGCGAAGGCCTTCTCCGGCGTGTATTGCGCCAGATCCTGCAGGGTGAAGGCCTGCAGGGTCGCGGTCGGGTCGGCGATGGCGTTGGACGCGGATAGCGCGACGGCGGTATCGGTCATGGATAACCCCATAGACAGGGCCCAAGGCCTCAAGCACCCCGGCGAAGGCCGGGGGATAGGCCTTGGGACAAAAATGTAAGGGCTAAACCCAGATCAGTTTTGCGGCCTTCAGCGCGGCCTTGCGGGCCGCGAGGTCGGTCAGGCCGCCGTTGACGGCGCGGGTGACGGCGACGACGTCGTCGGCGTCGGCCAGGGCGTTGCAGGCCTTGGCCAGCCAGAAATGCGCGGCGTCGGACGCGGCTACCGCCATCGAGGACGCGAGCTGATCGGGGTCGGCGAGCAGGTCGATGCCGGTGAAGACTTTTGCCTGGGCGTACCCCCCGCGAAAGGTGCGCATCAGGAAGCCGCGCCCGCGAAACCGCCAGCCGTCGCCGGTCCCGCTGCCGCCGTTGCCGTTGCGCCCGGCATAGACCAGGTTGGCCAGGGCCTGCGGATTGTGCGCGTAGGGTTGGGCGATGGCCTTGCTGAGGAAGCGGCCGGGCCAGACGCGAAGGATGTCGGCGACGCTGTAGTCCAGGTTCTCCTCGAACCGGGTGAAGCCCTCGCACTCGACGAACATCTGCGCCATCCAGTGCGCCACACGCAGCGGGGTGTCGATCTCGCAGGCCGCCGCCTCGGGCGCGAGCACGCCGGCGAGCGTCGCCGCGTCGCAACGCGGCGCGAAAGCGGCGACGGACGCGGCGGTGATGACGGCGGTCATTTGCTGGACGCACCCCGATCGATGATGGCGAACAGGCCAACAATCACTGGGCCGCTCAGGGTCGATATGTCGGCGACCGAAACGCCGCAACCGAGCGCGACGAGGTCGCCGACGGCGACGATGGCGATGCCATAGAGACAGAGCTTGTTGATCTCGATTGGAACCCAACGCGGTTTGGGCGCGGGCGCCGGGGTCGCGTCAATGGGCGCCGTGGGAGGCGTCGTCGGCATGATTATCTCCGGGGTTAGACGCGCACGCCGTGCGCGAGGGTCACGGCGTCAGGCGCGCGCGGTGATGGTGATCTGGCCGTTGCTGCCGCCGTTGACGGCGATGGTCCCAGCGGCGCCGGTCGTATTGGTCGTGCCGCCCGTGGCCGTGCCGCCGGCGCCCGCCGCCGAGTTCGTCCCGCCGCCGCCGCCGTTGGCGGTCATCGCGGGGCTGGTGACGGTGGACGCGCCGCCGGCGGTCGCGGCGCCAATGCTTTCGTTGGTTCCGCGCACGCCCAGGCTCCAGGAAATGACGGTCGTGCCCGGCGTGACGGACAGGCCGGCATAGGTCGCGCTGCCGCCCTGGCCGCCGTCGTGGATGCTATAGGTGGTGCCGTGGATGAATTCATAGTAACAGCCGCCGTCGGCGCCGCTCAGGACGATGTCGACATGGGTATAGGAGCCGCCGGGCAGCGTGATGCTGCCGGAGCCGCCCGTGCGCGTCGCCGTAATCACGTCGCCCGGAACCGTCGATCCCGGCGCCGAAACGCTCCCGACCGTCTGGTTGGTGGCGATCACGGTGATCGAGCCGATCACCCCGTTGACCTGGTATGCCACGCCGACGTCATAGGTTTGCGCCGGGGAGACGGCGGTGATGTCGTAGGACGTGGTGGAGATCGGGTGCAGCCCGGCGGATGTCCACGCCATCCCGCCTGACACGCGATAGAAAAACGCCACGCCGGTCGCCGAGGGATTGTCCGACGCGCCGGTGATGATCAGCGCGGGGATCGACTGCGAGGCGTTCGAGAGCGTGCCGCCGACAGCCGTCCAGGCGCTCCCGCTCGGCGCGGCGGCGCCGAGGGCGGCGGGCGTCATCGTATAGGGGTTGCAGCTGGCCAGGTCCTGGGCCGCCCGGCCCCACAGGTTGACGCTCTGGAACTTGACATAGACCGTCTGGCCGGCGGTCGGGGCGAGGTAGGGAAACTGGAAGATCGCGTCGTCAAGCCGCACGAACGGCGCGCCAACGCTGTGGGCCGCGATCGGCGTATTCTGGAAGCCCCGCCGGATATAGGTCCCGAGCGAATAGCGGCCAGGATTGGTCAGGGTCGCGGCTTCGTAGCCGATCAGCTCCTGGTCGATCAGGCACAGGGTGCCCCCGTTGTCGACGGTCGCCAGCGAGGCGCCGGCCAGCTCGCCGCCGCTGGCGCCCAGGTCGACCCCCAGCGTGTGGCTCGTGTCCGGGTCCGTGGCGGTCGCAAGGCTGGTCGTCGCCGCGCCGAAGCGCCCGGGCGTGTTGATCGTGCCCACCTGCTGGTAGCTGGAACCGTCGACGCTGGTCCAGACGATGCAGCCGCCCCAGTAGGGACCGCCCGACACAGCCGCCCACACCTCGCCCTGCTGACCGGCCGTCAGCACCGACGGCGGGTTGAACAGGAGCGGCCCGGCGACGGCGCCCTGCGTGGCGGCGTAGTCGCCGATCGCGACACCCTGGACCAGTTGCGGCTGCGAGATGTAGAGCGCGTTCTCGCCGCTCGCGGTCCAGCTGTGCGCGCCGGCGTCGGACAGCACATCGACCGTCGCATAGAGGGCGGTCGCGGTCGGGACCTCGACGGTGATCGAAACAAGCCAGATGCCGCTGACCAGGCTTTCCACCATGGTCGCCGACAGGACGTAGGCGGAGCCTAGCACGGTGCCGGGCGTGAGGATCACGCCGGCGTTGAGATCGACCTCGATATAGCCGCCGTTGACGGCGCCGCTATCGGCCAGCGTGACCCGGGCGTTCTTGCGGACATCCTTCTGCAGGCAGACCCGGAAGGTGTAGTTCAATCCTTCGAAGCTGGCGATCGACTGGCTCAGGCCATGCACGCCCGCGCCGGCCGTCGCGACGATGGTCGATGCCAGCGACAGGCCGAACTGGTCGGTCGTGGAATTGGCGGTGATCGAGGCGTTGGTCTTGGTCCAGGCCGCGTTCGCCGGGCTGTCGGACCAGAGCAGCAGGTTGGCCTCGACACTGCCCGGGTCGACCAGCTGGTTGGCCAGATAGCCGGTTCCGGTCTGCATGCTGAACAGCGGCGTATTGCCGATGCCGGCCAGATAATCCTCGCAGATGAAGCTCAGGCCGTACTTCTCGTCCTCGTCGATCTGGACGATCCGCACCGGATAACCATCGAGCCCGAGTCCGGGGTCGGTGAGTTCGACCAGGTCGCCCGGCTCCAGCAGCGCATACATCCAGCCGAGCTTGAATTTGTACTGGGCCCGGACATAGAGGGTTCGCTGCAGGTAGAGCTGCGCCGCGATCGCCGCGACGTCGGGATCGCAGATCACATGGACCGTGGTCGGGTCCTGCCGGCGTTCGCCATATTGGTCGACGTTCGCGGCGTCCGAGGCCAGGGCGATGGCCATGTTGTACTGATTTGTGCGGTCCAGATATTCGAGCTGGACGACGTTATAGGCGTCGGTCTGGTCCTCGATGTCGACCTCGAGCACCGGCGCGCCGGGACTGTCCTGCACAAAGTCGTCGTCGAGCGCATAGACCGCCGCGCTCGGCGGGGTGTAGGTCTTGCCGTTGCCGGTGAGCGGCGTGTCGCCGTAGGGGATGAACTTCAGCAGGCCTTCCGACCAGACGCAGGTCGAGTTGGTGGCCAGCAGCACCTCGGTCAGAAAGTCCGACGCGCTGCGCTCCTGGTCGATCAACGGCGACAGCACCAGGCCGGCGGCGAGGCAATAGTCCTGATACTGGGCCATCGACCCGAGCAGCCCGCTGGACGGCCACAGCGGCACGCCCGTGCGCGCGTTCTGCAAAAAGTCGGCGACGACCAGCGAGGGATCGACGTCATAGGCCCCGGACGAGGTCGCGATCGGGCCGTAGCCCGTGGTGCGGATGACCTCGAAACTGTGGTTCGGCGGCGCCGCGTCGCCATCGAGGGCGTAGTTGGAGGCGTAGACGATCGCCAGGCCCGAATAGCCGATGGCGTGGTCGGGGTGGGCGGCGGTCAGATAGGTCCAGACCGCCTGGCCGACGTCGCCGGTGTTCATGTTCAGCTTGGCCTGGCTCAGCGCATAGGTCGCGCCGTGGGGGCCGCTCAGGCCGCCGCCGGTCGTGGGAATGCCCTGGCCGCTCGTCGGGCCGCCGCCGTTGGTGTAGATGTTGGCGTCGACATAGACCACGTCGATGCCGTCGATCGGCCCCTCGCACACCGCCATGATGATGGTGGCGGAATAGCTGTAGCCGGTTGTCGCGCCGCCGCCCTTGCCGCCGCCCTTGCCGCCGTTCTGGGCCTTGGACGTGAAGTCCAGATAGTCCATCAGGTTGCAGGCGCAGCGGAAGGTGCCCCAGCCGAGCGGGATCTGCAGGCCCATTGACGAGGTCTGGACCTGGACGCCGGCGTAGCGGGTGATCGCGTTCGAGGCTGTCCTACCGGCCATGGAGAAGCCCACCATAGACAGGGGCCCAGGCCCTCAAGTAGCGAAGCGGTAGGGCCTGGGACAAAAACACAGGGGCCCAAGGCCTCAAGCAGCGAAGCGGTAGGCCTTGGGACAAAAATGAGATCACGAGGCCTTGGCCCAAAAGCTAAAATACATCCGCTCGCGGGCTTTCAGGCCCACGTCGCCATCGAGATCGCCCAGGATCACCGCGCCGTCGGGGCGGCTCGCGTGGACGATCTGCGGCCACGTCGTGACGATGGCGCCATGGCTGAAGGCGCGGCCGAAGCGGAACAGCACCACGTCGCCGGGTTGAACCTGGTCGCGGGTGATCTCGCCGGCGAGCCTGCGGATGATCGCCAGGTAGCGCTCGACCTCGCGGTGCAGGTGCCAGTCTGGCGGATAGTCGCCGGTGTCGAATGGGGGCACCAGGCCGACATTCTCATAGATGGCCAGCACCAGCTGGGCGCAGTCGACGCCGATCCGCTTCAGCTTGGCGCGATGATGATAGGGCGTGCGCAGCCATGTGATGGCCTCGGCGACGACGGCCGCTCTACCCTCAGCCTCGGTCATCAGACGCCGTTCCCCGTGATCGCGGGCGGCGTGAACGGCTGGCCGCGGAAGTGGATCAGGTTCGATTGCGCCGAGCAGTCGGCCATGGTCAGCAGGCAGCCGCGCGCGGCGGTGAAGGTGTCGCCGCTCGCGGGCGCATAGGGCAGCGGGAACGCCACCGACATCGCACCCGAAGCGTGGGCGTAGGCCTGCACGGCCCGGCTGACACCCTCGTTGGCGCCCGAGGTGAAGGTGATCACCCCCTTGGTGAAATAGCCGTCGGCCTCGGTCAGGTTGGTGTTGAAGGCGGTCTTGGTCGCCCCGGTCGCGACCACGCCGCTGACCGGCGACGCAGTCAGCCCGCAGTCGGCGTCGTAGTGCGTGTTGAGACACCCTGCCTGGAACACGTCCGGGCCCATGTTGACGTTCAACAGGACCGTCCAGGCCGACACTGTCATCGTGAACTTGGCCCGGGAGATATCCTTCAGCTGCGTCACCCGGCCGGAGAAGGCGATGGTCGCCCCGACGATGGTGTAGGGAAAGGACCAGTTGGCCAGGAAGCCGCGATAGAGGATCACCGTGGCGCCATCGAAGCCGCGGCCCTGGGCGAAGGGGATCAACGGCGCACCATTGATCAGGTCATCCACCGTGGCCGAGATATTGACGTCGAGCGTCGCGACTTCCAGCCCGAGCTTGGTGGTGATCTTGCCGCGATCGATCCCTGGACCGGCCAGATAGGTGTGGCCGTTGAAGGTCAGCGGCGTGTTGATCCCGGCGCCATGCCAGTAGATCGTCGTGCCGCCATTCAGCTTGATCGCCCACAAGTCGACCATCTGGAAGTCGACGCCGCTGTCGAGCAGCGCCAGCGTCGCGCCGGAGATCCCGTTATCGATGGGCGTCTTCATGATCAGGGCCGCAGACTGGTGAATTTGAGGCTCTTGCCGGTCCACAGGGTGTTGACGACCCGGTCGAAGCTCAGGTCGTCCTGCAGGAAGCGGCAGCCGAAGTAGAAGTAGCCTGACCAGGTCAGGGCGTGGCCGGCGGCCGGGGCGGTGGCGAAGGTCACGACCCCGTTCGGTCCGATGGTATAGGCCCCGGCGGCGGACCCGTTGTCGAGGATGGTCGGGCCATAGACGCCATAGACCGCCTCGCTGAAGCTGTTGATCTGCCTCAGCAGCTGGAATGACAGGGTCGAGCCGTCGCCGGTCCCGAACGCCGCCGGGCTGGACGCCGGGACCTGGCAGTCGGTCGGGTCGACGAACAGGAAGGGTCCGAACTGGCCCTGGGCGACGTTGAAGAATTCCCACAGCAGCGCCAGATCTTCCTCGCTCGGCGCCTGCTGCAGCACACCGTAGCTGTGCTCGAACTGCCAGAGCGGCGACGGCCAGTAGCTGGTGCGCCGCTCGCGGCCCGAGGCGGTGCGGATCACCTCGGTCGACCACATCGGCGCCTTGGTCACCTTGGGCGAGCGCCCAGGGAGCCAGGGGAGCACCGGCAAGCCGGCGACGCCGCCCCAGATGCCGGGATCGGCCGCGGCCGCCGTCGCCACATAGGCGCCCGGCGTCCCGCCCGGCTCGAGCTGGGCGCCGCAGATCAGGATGCTTTCGGTGCCGGCGGCCGAATATGACACCGTCCCGGCGGCGTTGCAGACGTAGGTCGTGCACTCCCAGGTATCGACCGACGGGTCCTGCAGGCCGATCGAGAACCGGAACCAGCCCGATCCTTCGGGAAACTCCTCGGCCGCGACATTGGCGACCGCGCCGGAGGTCGTCAGCCCGGTGATCGCGCCGGTGGACAGATTGAGGGTCGCGTAGGCGAAGACCGCGCCGCTGGTGTCGCCGAGCTTCAGGACGACATAGCCGACCGATCCGGCCTTGACGTAGCGGCTGAAGGTATAGGCGAGCGCGGGCTCCTGGACGGTGACGGCCTGGAAGTCCGCATGCAACGCGCCGCCGGCCGCCGCCGTCATCGTCTGCGCCGTCGAGCCGCCGAAGGGGTCGGTCGAGCCGGACGCGCTGTCGGCGGCGCCGCTCTTGGTCCAGGCGGCGTCCGTCCCGTCGTTCGAATAGGTCAGCAGGTTCCCACGCGGCAGCTGGGTCAGCGCGTTCGGCGGATTGAAGGGGGTGATGGTCAAGGTTTGTCCCGTCAGAACGGCATATTGCTGCCGGGCTTGGCCCGATTGCCTTCGCGGATCGCTTGGCGCACCTGGTTCGCGGCCTCGTGACGATGCTCTTTCAGCGCAGCCCTGAAATCGTCGGGCGAACTGCCGTCCGTGGCGGCGTGATAGTGGTAGTCACCGTTCATATTGATGGTGTGGCCACCGCCCCCACCGGTGCCATCGCCATCACCCCTACCCGGACCAGCGGCGACAGCATTCATCAGCGCCGTGTTGTCGGCCTTGGGGATGATGCGCTCACCCGCGTGGATCTGGGCGATCATGTCGGTTGGCAGGACGTTGGTGCCAACATCGAGGCTTGCGAGACCCTTGTAGGCTGCGACACCCGAGAACGCGACTGCCGCCGCCGCTGGCGCCAGGATGGGACCGACGATTGGGATTCCAACGACGGCCTTATACGCGCCGCCAGCCGCTTGAGCGGCGTCGGCCATGATCGCCGGACCGGCCGTCGCCGCCGTGATCGCCTTGGATGTGGTGGCGGCCGTGGCGTCAGAGGTAACCCTGGCGGCATTGCCGGCGGCGGTGGCGGCTGTCTGCGCAGTCTGGCTAGTTACAACGGCCGCCGTCTTCTGCGTCTGCGTCAGCAGGTGGATCAGCAGGCCACCCTTCTCGGTCGCCGCGTCGGAGGCGCCGATCTCGGCATTCAGCAGCGCGTGCTCGGTCCAATACCGGACGTCCGCTTCAATCTCCTTCGTCGCCGTTTCCAGCGCCAACCGCTCCAGGATCTGGCCGAGTGTTTCGCGACCGCCCATGATGCCGGAAACGAGTTCATTTTCCGCCGAGAGGATTTCCGAGTTGGCTTCCTTCCATGCCTTCGCGGAATTATCCGCCGTCTGGCGCGCCAGTTCGCTGAGTTTCGCGGCCTTGGCCACTTCCGCCGCGATGATGGCGTCGCCAGCCTGTTTGGTGGCGTCAACTTCATCCTTTTTCGCCGCCTTGTATTCAGCCGTACCCTCCGCCGCGAGGGCTTCAATGAATTTGTCGGTCGCGATCCGTATGGCGAGGATACGGTTGGCGGCATCCTCGGCGTCCTTTTCCTGCTGATCGATCAGGGCCTTGATCTGGACGGTGGCCTGGGCCTTGCTGAGAACGCCCTTCTTTTCGGCGTCCTCGACATCCTTGATCTGTTGGTCGGTCGCTTCCTTCTGCCGCGAAGCCTTTTGCTGGATTTCGTCGATATCGTGCGTGTCCGCGTCCTGGCGCGCCGCGATCTCGTCGCGGATGCCTTGGATCGCCTGCTCGTGGGTGAGCTGGTCGACCTTTATGCGGATCGCCGCCTGGTCCTTCGACGTCAGCCCCATAGCCTGGGCGAGGCCCTGGATTTCCGACCAATAGGCCAGTTCCGACGCCTTCATGTCGGTAATCATGGTATTGTGGGAGGCTTCTTCCTTGTCAAACTCCTCCTGCAGCGCCTGCATGTCGGACTCGTCGCCGGCACCGCTGTCGGCCTTCGCCTTGGGCGTCTTCGGCGTGTCCGACTTGGCCGCCTGGGCGCGCGCCGCGGCGGCTTCCTGCTCGTAGAGCGCCTTGTTGGTCGGGTCGGCGGCCACCGCCTTGTTCAGATTGTCGTTGATCTCCTGCAACGTGATCTTGAGCTTTTCGCCACTGGTGCGCGAGGCCTCGAACTGCTCGTGCAGCTTGGCCGCCGCCGCGACGCCGTCGGTCTGGACCTGGGCGTCGTGACCGTGAATCTGCGCGAGCCGCTCGGCCGCCGCCTCGTTCTGCTGGACGACGGCCAGCTGTTTCTGCGCGGCGGCGAGCTCCGCGTCGAGGTTAGGATTGCGTCCCGCGCCACCTTCGCCCGCGATCAGACGCTGATAATTGCCGATCTGCTCCTGGATGGCGTGCATCTGATCGGCATTGGAATTGCGCCCGACCGACTTCATGTCGTCCCAGACGCCCGCGACAGTGGCGCCGAGAGTCCGCCATGCGGTCTCCAGGAAGCCCAGATTCTCCGGCGCCTGCTTGCCGAGGTAGTTGTAGACATCCTCGGCGAGGGCGTGTTCGGCCTCTTCCTTGCGGCCCTGGTCCTCAAGCTGCTGGATGTACTGGACCTGGGCCGTGGTCAGCTGGTGATAGTGCTCCTGATACTCCTGGGCGAACTTGGCGACGCCGGAGTCCATCTTCTCGAACTCGGCGTTGAACTTGTCCGCGCTCTCCCCGGTCAGCTGGCTCATCCGGGTGGAGTCGGCCCCGATCAAGGCCAGGGTCTGGCCGGTGAACTTGCCGCTGGCGGCCAGGTTCATCAGCTCCTTGGTCGCCGTCCCGACGCCCTCATGGGCGAAATTCGCCAGGGTCTGGGCCGTGACCTGGATCTGCGAGATGGTGACGCCGGAAATCCCGTTGGTCGCCTCCAACGAATTGTTGAATTTGGCGACCTCCTCGGAACCCTGTTCGGCGGCGATGCCGAAGGCGACCATCGGCGCCGCGACCGCCACCACGCCAGCGGCGACCAGCAGGAATTCGGGCGTCAGCAGGCCGAGCTTGCCGGCGAGGATGGTCGCCGACCCCGCCATGCGGTTGAAGTTGCCGCGGGACAGCTCGCGCGCCATCACCAGGCTTTCGCGCGTGATCCCCGCCATGCCGGAATGCACGCCGCCGAGCGCCTCCTCGGCGACCTTGGCGCCGCCGGCCATGCCACGCAGCTCGCCGTTGATCAGGGCGACCTGGGCTTTGGCGCGCGCCACGCCGTCGGCGGCGGCCAACATCGCAACGCGCTGCGCATCCGTCGCCGGGACCGTATCCTTGGTCGCCCTGACGAGATCGTTCAGGTCCTTCTGGTAGGCCTTTTGCGCCGCCGACGCCTGCGCGAGCCCGACTGTCAGTCCGGCGACATCGGCGGTGATCGAGACGGCGACGTTGTTGGGCATGGTGAGTTCCCCGCGCGGGTTCAGTCCGTCACGTCCGGCAGCGGGCTTTCCCACTCGCCATCGTCGTCATCATCGCCACCGGCGCCTGAGGCGCACCCGGTGCGCTCGGGCGGGGCCCACCACTTCATGCCGCGGAAGTAGTCGGCGACCAGCTGGTCGGCCGGCGGTCGTTCCGCCAGCTGCCATTCCATCTCTTCGTAGAGCGGCCAGGTCAGGTTGGCCCACCAATAGTCCCGGGTGTGGCCGAAGTAGCGGCAGGCGTTGAGAACCACGCCCTCCCAGTTTGGGTCGGGGACTAGGTCGCCCCGGTCGCTTCCCCCGGCTCTTCGTCCGTTTCGACGTCGTCAGCCGACGCCTCCCGGATCACGAACAGGCCAGACTGACGGCGCACCGTGAGCCACGCCAGCTGCCGGTCGAATTCGGTCATCGGCCAGGAGTCCAGCTCGTCCCGCGTCAGGTCGGGATGAGCCGCGCTCAGGCCGACAAACAGCGGCCCCATCACCAGGCGGTCGAAATCCTCGTTGGCGAGCGACGTGAACACACCGCCCATCGCCGCCATGTTGCGACTTCCCGCGCCTTCACCGCCATCGTCCGCCGGCGCAACGGCGATCGCCGCGTTGATCAGCCCCTGCAGCTCCAGCAATTCCTTGCGGCACTTCTTCAGGTCGCGCCAGACCAGCTGCGGGATCGGCCATGATTTGGCGTTCAATGTGACGAAGGCGGTCGTCTCTACCGGTAGCCCTTGAGCGGGGTCGGTCATCGTCTCTCCTTTGCGCTAGCGCGCGTATTTGTTTGAGTGTTTCGCCCGGTGCTCGGACATCTTGTGGTTCGCACCGTCGATCATTTCGGGGTGATCGATCGACTGGGTGACGATCTTGCCGAAGCTGCCGGTGACCACACCGGCCTTGTCGGTGATCAGGATCAGGTCGCTGGACAGGTCGAGGTTGCCGAGCCGCGCCAGGACGCCCAGCAGGGCGCGCCGGTTGGCGCGGATGTCCCGCACGTTGTCGCAGGCGATCGGCGCTTGCCGATCGAGCACCCGGTGGCCGCAGATCTTGCGGCCCACATGGCGGCGGATGTGATCGACCTCCAGCTGCGAGAGCTGGAAATCGGCCATGATCTGCTCGACCGGCACGCCGTTGGCCAGGTTCTGAAACACCAGCCGCCGCATCCGGCCGAGCGCTCGGCGATCGTCTTCGGTCATATTTTCCTGCCCTATCGCTCGCTGGCGCTCGCTGCTTGAGGGCGTATTTGCGCGCCCTAGCGACTGCTTGCGCTCGCTGCTTGAGAGCGCATGGCGCGGACTCAAGCAGCGAAGCGGTAGTCCGCGCCTTGAAGGTTAAGCCGCGTCCGCGAACGTGGCCGTGCCGAGGGAGCCATTGGTCCCGACGAAGGCCATGTAGTCGAGCGAGGAGCTGCCGAAGCCGCTCTTTTTCAGTGAGTGGCTGTAGCCGCCGGCGATGCAGTTGGTGAACACGAAGATGTCCTGCTGGGCGCCCCAGGGCAGCACGTGCACCGCCTGGAACTGGCCGGTCAGGCCTTGCGGCTGGTTGTTCATGGCGATGGTCGCGCCGGTCGTGGTGATCGAATAGGCGTAGGAGATGGCGTAGCTGACGCCCTCATCGCCGGCCGCGAAGGTGTAGACGCCGGCGGTGACCATATAGGACTTGCCGGCCACCGGCGCCGAGGCGACGCAGGTCAGGATCGCGCCCGTGGTCGGATTGACCACGCCCAGATCGAACAGGAAGGTCGCCGAGTTGACGACGGTCCCGGTGTAGGGCGACGACGCGGCGACGGCGACGAGCTCGCCATCGGCCTCGAGGTAGGAACCGGAGGCCTGGGTGTCGCCGAGCATGATGTCGGAGAGGATGCGCGGCTGGGTCTTGCCCATCTCGACCTTGCCGCTGACGTCCATCTCGCCGGCGCCGACGGCCAAGGCCATCTGATATTCGCCGAACAGGCTCTCGGTCTTGCGCTTGAAGTCGATCGACTGGCTTTGCGGCACGAAGGCGCGCGCCGGCGTCGGGTTGTTTTGATTGGCGGTGGCGAAAACGCGGCCGGCGCCGAAGGTGGGTTTGCCGGAAAGGGGTTGGACCATGGCGGGGCTCCATCAAAGGGAAAGGCGCGCTTCACAGCGGGCCGCGGCAGCCTTGCCCAAGGGCCGAAAGGGCGGTGAGCCGCGGGAAGCGGATCAGGCGGCAGGCTTGTCGGCGACCGGCTGCGCGGCGACCTTCGCGTCGACCCGCGCCTTGGCCGGCTTGGCCGGTTTGGCGGCGGCGGCGGGCGCACCGGGTGCGCCGGACTCGAGCCGCTTGATCAGCGCCGGCAGGGCCGTGACGACCTGGTTGTAGGCATCGGTGGCCCGGCCGAGCGCGCCGGTCGCCAGATGCTCGCGGAACCATTCGTTGACGGTTTCGGCGTGGGGGGTCTTGGACATCGTGAGGTTCCCTGGCTTCGCGCCACATCAGCGCGGTGAAAATCCGCGCTCAAGCAGCGCGCACGGCGTGCGCGCGTTAGCGCCACGCAAAAACTCGCTTCCCGTCAGGGAAGCGTGATCCGGATCGGCAGCTTGGCGAGCGCCTGAGGGTCCAGGTCGCCAGGCGAGGAGTCGGTGCGGCCTTCGATGCGGCACCAGTACACCAGTCCGCCCAGGGTGAACTTGGGATCGCCGTAGTCGCCATCGGGGGCGAAGCTCTGGCGCACCATCCGTTCAAGAGCGGTCAGCCCGGTGTCCGGCGCCAGGTCGGGGTTCTGGCCGGCGTTGCAGTAGATCCAGCCCTCGCACTCCAGCGTGGTGACCATAAAGGTTTCCTGGTCCTCGTCGGTGGCCCCAATGCGGCGCAGGAACAGGGCGGGCTGGGCGGCAACCTCCGACCAGTGTTGGACGCGCCGCCCGAATGTCTGGAACCCGGCGATGAACGCGGCGTCGGTCGCCGCGGAGGCCAGAGGGTCCGACAGGGTAATCGTCGCCGCGTCGGGATCGAGCGACAGGATGGTCACGCCCTTCACGGCGCCGGGACCGAATACAGGCAGTCCGGGGAACAGGCCATCAAAGTTGCTGACGTCGGTTAGGACCGCGCTGGCCGCCGCCGCATTCGCGGTCAGACCCACGGCGCAGGTCGCCTGCCAATGCGCCAACAGCGCGGCCATCGGCGTTTCGAAGTCAATGTTCATAACAGTCCTCGCGCACGACCGCGCGTCGCGCTGCTTGAGTGCTAGGCGTTGGCCTTCGCCACGGCCGCCTCGACGACGGCGTTGAGCCGGGCGGTGATCTCCGGCTGCATCGCCGCCAGCGGCCCGCGCTCGAAGGCGCGTTCGGTGATATCGACGGTGCGCGAATAGGCCTCGACCAGCACGGTCTGCGGCGCCGAGAGCTTCAGCGACCAGTAATGGTCGAGCTTCATCGCGTGCGACCGGACCTTGGTCGGACGATGCGCGCCGTATTCTTCCGCCGCCGCCTTGGCGAAGTCCTGCGAGCCCTTGGCGCCCTCGATGTCGACGTAGCCGGTGATCCGGGTCGGATCGGTGAACAGCCGCAGCCGCTCCGAGCTGCGCAGCTTGCCGGTCAGGCTGGGCGTCGCGGCCTCGACGCGGGCGAGCAGCTCCGCGGAGAGCTGGTCGATCGCCGTCTTCAGGTCGTCGTAAAGGGCGTCGGGGAACTGCTCGAACCGTAGCCCGACTTGGCGGATGCCAGTGACGTCAATGTGGATCAGATCGGTCATACTTACGTTGCCCTATCGCTCGCATTCGCTCGCTGCTTGAGGGCGACCGGCTCAGGCAGGCCGAAGGCCGGTCAGGCGAGCGTCGGGACGCGGAAATCGTCCAGCGCGGCCTCGATGTCGGGCGGGAACTGGCCAGACTGACCGGGCGCGTTGCCGAACCACCAGCGCCGCGTCCCCAGCGCTGGAGAATCCTGCTGGATCAGCGACGGGTCACGCCCCTTGGCGGCGAACCGCGCCGTGATCAGCCGCAGGCAGATGCCAATCAGGTCATCGGGAATATCCAGGGTCGCATAGACGAAGGCAAGCGCCTGACCCTCGTCGGCGGGGTTGAAGGTGTAGACGCCGGCGGCGACGCTGAACTGACCCTGCGCCGGGCCTTCCGCAACCTGCGTCAGCGGCGCACCGCTCGCGTAGGCGACGGACTGGGCGCAGGAGAAGGTTTCGGCCTGGGCGACCGTGACCTGGTAGGGCGCCGAGACAGGAACCGTGCCGGCCTCGGTGACCAGGGCCCCGAAGCCAGCGGTATAGGTCACGGTGACGGGCAGCGCCTCCCAGAGGGTGGCCACCCCGGTGAAGGGGTTGAGGCGCAGCAGCTGGCCGGTCTCGAGGTTGACCCGATAGTCCGTGCCCGCGTTGAGCGTCTGGGTGGTCGCGGGCGTGGTCGCCGATCTTGGCGCCAGGGTCTGGATCACCGAGACGACCGCCAGCGCCGGCCAGCGGGTCAGCTGCAGCTGGGCGAAACCGCCGGGCGTCTGATAGGGATAGGCGTCCTGCTCGATGTCGAACGCGTCCTGCAGATACTCCGGCGCGAAGCTCCGCTTGCAGTGCCGCTCGATCGCGCGGGACACCTGGGCGATCGCGCGGGTCAGCCAGGCGTCGTTCGAGGTGTCGCTCGCCTTGAGCTCCAACTCATCCTTCACCGTCCCCAGGTCGGTCAGGTTAGTGCTGGCGGCCGGGCCGAGCACCGTCGTGACGACGCTGTAGCCCATCTATTTCACCCCCGCCGCGAGCGCCCAGGCCCGCACGTAATCCACCGTCATATCCCCGCCTTGCCATCCGGCGGCCGGCAGGTTGTTGTTCCAGCTGCCCGGACCGACGGCCAAGGCCAGCAGGATATACATGTGGGTGTGGAAGCCCGGGTTGGGGATCGAATAGGTCGCGACGTCGTCGATGAAGAAGGTGAGGACCGTGGGAGTCCAGAGCACGCCGTAGATATGGTCGACGCTTCCGTCGACGCCCTTGCACTCGTTGGCGTTGCTGCTGGTGACGGTGTTCTCGGCCCATTGATTGGCCGGCGGCGTCGCGAGATGCCAGGACTGGAAGGCCGACCCTGGCGTCGAACCGAGCGCCTCAAGGATGTCGATCTCCATATTGGCGTCGAGCGGCGTGTTGCGGCCCAGCAGGAAGAAGGCGGGCCACATGCCGGGCGCGACCTCAGCCCGCAGCTTAGCTTCGAAATAGCCGTAGGTCTGGCTGAACGACCAGTAGGTGGTCAGCGCGCCGGAGGTCCAGGCCTTGCCGCCATTCACCGGCAGCGAAGGTTTGGCGCAGGGCCGCGCCTGGATCAGCAGCTGATCGTCGGTGACGATCCAGGGCGTGACGCCGTTGTAGCCGGGTCCGGAGAAGATCTGCAGGTCGCCGTTGCCATATTCCCGCGACGACGGTGCGTTCGGCTCGCCATACCAGAACTCGCTGGTCCAGACCGCCGCCTTGGCGTTTAGCGGGGCGGTGAAGTCTTCCTCGAACGTCAGCGCCCCGAGCACGGTCGCGCGATTAAGCGCGGTCCCGGCGGCGCTGAAGGGCGAGCTGGAATAGGTTTGAGCGACCATCGGGCTTCTCCCTACTGCACGCCGCGGAGCAGCTGTCCGGTGCAGAACCGGTTCGCGGCCGGCAGCACCCCGGAGGCGGTCAGGTTGTAGACATCGACGTCGGCGTTATCGTTCGACGGCACATGGGTCTGGCTTTGCACCAGGCCGGTATCCAGCAGGCTGTCCCAGCTGCAAACGATGACATCGCCGGCGCGCGCCCATACTCAACCGTCATCGCATCGCCCTTCCAGTCCGCGCCGGGAACGCTGTTGTTCCAAGGCGCCGGAACAACCGACTAGGAACTCAGCGCGCCAATGGCGACGCCGAAATTATGCAGGCAGGTTCGCATGTTAAGCGCGTCGTTCTGGTTTGTGTTGACGTTGAAGGCGCCCCCAAAATGGAAGGCCATCAGGTTGTTGACGCCGGCCAGCAGCCCGCTGGCGTAGCCGAGCTGAAGGTTGCGGTTTTGGAATGCGGCTGACGTATCAGTCCCAGTCGGGCCGGCTACGCCGTCCTTAAATGCCGCCCAAGCGCCTGACGCGGTCCTGTTCCACATGATGTGGCCCGGCGCTGCGGCTGCTGCTGACATCGTTTTTGGCGACCCATAGTTCGGCTGGCCTTGGAAGTAGCCAGCGCCGTTGATGCCGATCGCCGACCCCGCACATCCAACGTCATACGAACTGGTGGCTCCAGCGCCGGGATTGGCGGTCAGGAACCATGCTCCCATGTGCATAGAATTCTGGGAGGCCTTCAGCGCCGGGGCCGTGGACAAGTTGATGCCGGTGCTCAGGTAATCCGACGTCGATCCATCGCCCGACCAGCCGGAATTGGCGGTGAAGATGGGGCTTCCGGTCCGGGAGAGCTTGTAGTTGGCGACGGTGTAGCCAGAAACGCCACCGCCAGGGGTCGTTAGAGACAGCAACGTCGTGTCGTTGTCCGGCCCCGCGAGCATGTAGAGGGCGTCGAGGTACTGAAGGAGGCCGAACGATTTCAGCGCCGCGTAGAGCGTGTCGATCTCGTTGCGATACACCGACATGACGCCAGTCGGGATATTCGGCGCGCGGTTGATGAAGGTCGAGGTTTCGGACTGTTCGGATAGGGGTGCGCCAACCCCATGGAAGCCGTGGAGATAGGCGGCGCGCGAGAGCGGCTTCTGCACAGAGCCGTCCGGGGTAAGGCGGCAGGTGAATTGGCTGCTCGCGTCGCGGTTCCAGACCCCGTGGTAGAGAACGTTGTTGGCCGGATCGTTGATGAAGTTGCCCATGTCACGGACGTAGCCGGGGTTATCCATGCCAACCATCCACTCATCGAAGGACATCGGCTTGCCGCTGGCGCGCGCAAAATCGGCGATATACCGGATGCCGTAAGGGTTGGCGGCATAGCCGAGCACCGCTGGCGCGTAGGACATGGTGTCGAAAGTCTGATTGTAGGCCGCCGAAGAGGCGACGTAGTAGGCATCGATGCTGATCACATCGACGTAGGCGTTGCCGGGGTAATAGCCTTCCGTTCCCGTCTGGCCGGTAGGATCGAACACGGTCCCGACGCTGTCGGTGCTCTGTAACGGAACACACCAGACGGCCTTCAGCCGGGGGCTGATATTGCGCATCAGCGCCGCGACGTGCTGGAACGCGGCGATGTACTGCCCGGCGGTCGTCGCGTTGGTGACGGCCCACGGCCACGTTGGGGTGCCGTACCCAAATCCGGCCTCATGGCCTAACCGGACGAAGATATCGCCATTCGGTTGGTGGGCCTCAATTTGCTCGAACATAGCCGTGTACTGCTGGTCGAACGTTCCAGCGGAGACGGCGGTCATCGCCTGGGTGTTGGTCGCCAGCGGGATCGCCCAAATGAGCGGGATGCCCGGATAGGCCGCGCACTGGCTTTCCACCTGACCGATGCACTGGTCAAAGGTGCCGACGTTATTTTGGTACGGTGTCGACCCACCAAGACCGTACTGACCAAAGGCGTGGATCATGTCCGGCGCTTGGCCGGTGAAGGCCTGCCACACTGCCATGTCGGCGAGGGTGATGCACCGAACCGCTGTCAGAAGCGGGCGCTTGGCCAGCCTGTATCCCTGCACCGCGTTCGCGATGGAATAGGCATCCTTGGCCACGGGTCCGTCAACCTGCGCCAGCGCGCTCGACGCATAGGCCGCGATGGGGGCGGCGCAGAGGCCCACTAGAAGGTCGCGCCGCTTCATTGGGTGAAGCTCCCTGCGACGGTTCCGGAGGCGTAGGAGCCAAGCGACGCGCCGCAGTCGAGGCGATACTCTACGAAGGCCTGGGCTTCGTAGAGGTCCTCACTGACGCCCTGACCGCTCAAGCTCAGGGATTCGATCTGGGCGCCGAAGACGGTCAGCGGGACCCAGGTCGCGCCCGCATTGAACGACCGCTCGACAGGGCAAACGGCCGACATGGCCGCGGCGGGAATCGTGAGGTGAAAGGTTCGCCCCGCGACCGGCGTGAAGGCCGCTGACGCGGAGGCCGAAGCGATCGAGAAGGCCACCGTGCTCGCATTGGCGGGGAACGCGTTCAGCTGCACGACGGCGGCGCTCTGGGTCTGCCCGAACGAGTCGGTGTAGGTCGCCGGCGGCGACCCGCTGGCGGTCTGCGCCGATGCGGCCAGCGGCGCGAAGGCGGCGATGCCCGCCAGGACGGCGAGGATCAGCAACATCCCCCGTCCGCGATGGAGGGCGGCCGGTAGGCTGGCGCGGCGGTTATGGGGCATGGGCTGCATCAGGTCAGTCCTTAAGCGCGCGCACGGCGTGCGCGCCACGGCATGGCCGTTGTTGAAGGGGTCGCGCCAGGGGCGCCGGCTATCGCCACACCCCGCCCGGGGCGCCCTGGTTCTGCCAGTCGGTCATCGACTGGTAGAAGACCTCGAGGTTGATGTCGGGCCAGCGGACCATCAGCTCGGCGTGGCCGATGGCGACGCGGTTGGCGAGGTAGAGGCTGTTGCCGGCCTCGCGCCACTTACGCCAGAAGGCGATGTCCTCATCGACGTGGCCGTCGTTCCAGGTGCCGTCGGGCGCCGGGGTTGAATGGAACCAGGGCTTGGGCAGCTGCCGCAGCTTTTCGGTGCGGATCAGGGTCAGGCCGAAGTGGGCGGTGGCCACCGGCTGCAGGTCCGGCTCGAAATCGGCGCGCGACAGGGTCGGGGCGTTGTCGCCCTCCGGCCCCTCGACGGTGAACAGCGCCGTCTCCAGGTGGCGCGAGGACTGGATCGGCGCGATCGCGTCGGCCTCCGGGTGCAGCATCATCAGCTGCATCAGCTGCGCCACGTGGGCCGGCGAGAAGATCGAGTCGTAGTCCAGGGTCAGGATCGCATCGGGGTTGTCTTCCTCGATGATCCGCTCGAACACCTTGGTCAGCGACTGGCCCCAGAAGGCCCCGCCGTGCTTGCGGAACTTGACCTGGCACGGCACCATCGCCTCGATGGCGCAGAAAAGGTTGTCCATGAAGCCGAGGCGCGGCACGCTCATGGCGCCCGAGACGACGATCTCCGACACGAACGGCTTGTGGGCCTCCAGGTTCAGGGAAATGTCGAGGTCGGCGCAGTCGCCGAGCTCGGATCGCCAGGGCCGGATGATGACCAGGCCTTGAGCCGCCAGCAGCTTGCGCAGGGTGTCACGGTCGAACAGGGCCTTGTGGAAGTCGTCGGCGTCGGTCTGGCCGCCCAGCAGCCAGCCCTGGTGCGGGGCGGGGTGGCCCTCCAGGTAGGATTGGGCGATCTTGGCGAAGTCCGGCACGGCGATGCGCAGACGACCGCCCTTTTTCAGGGCGCGGGTCCAGTCCTGAAGCACCGCCGCGACCTGGCCATGCGGGAAATGCTCCAGCACATGGCTGGCGTAGATCTCGTCGACGGTCTCGTCGGCATAGGGCAGCGGGTAGATTTCCGAGCCGTGGTCGTGGCCCAAGGGCGTGAAGCCAGGCGCGGACGTGGGGCCGGCGCCGAGGTCGAGTTTAAGCATGTCGGGGAAGTTCCTCTGTCGGGAGGCGCGCTCAAGCAGCGCGAAGCGCGGTAGCGCGGGGATGCGCTCAAGCAGCGCGAAGCGCGGTAGCGCGGGGATGCGCTCAAGCAGCGCGAAGCGCGGTAGCGCAAAAAGGATGGGGGTCGATGGGGACCGGACCGACACCCGGTCCCCATCTGGTCAGCGCTGACGTCTGGTCCGGGTGTCGGCCCGGATGGTTTACTCGGCGACCTTTTCCGCGGCGGCCTTGGCGCCCTTTTCGGGCTTGGGCGTCATGGCGGCCTTGGCGGCGTCAGCCGCTTCCGCCGCGGCGGCGTCTTCGGCTTCGGCGCAGGCCTGGACCTCGTCGAGCAGCACCTTGGCCGTCGCGATCGAGCGGCGGATGTGGTGGATCTCGACGCCGCCGTGAGCGGGTAGCAGCTGAGCCGCGAGCGCGGCGACGTGGTCGGGTTTATGTTTGGGCATGGCGCGTCGGTCCTTTGACGATCCCTTCTCCCTGAGGGAGAAGGAGGGGCCCGCGCCCGTAGGGCGTGGGAGGTTGAGGGGTTACGGACGGTCGGGGTTAGCCCGGCGGCGCCGTAACCCCTCAACCGGCCCTTTGGGCCACCGTCTCCCAATGGGAGAGGGAGTGACCCCGCGTGACGCGCACGCCGTGCGCGTCACGCGGTCAGGCGCG